>Ga0334884_1000733_pt1 | contig 56755 bp, 51 predicted proteins | sample GraSluR1_MG_7_FD_207215 | JGI IMG/M metagenome (GOLD analysis project Ga0334884, IMG submission 207215) | Sludge microbial communities from methane-producing bioreactor in Wageningen University, Netherlands - Granular Sludge_12_05 R1 | ecosystem: Engineered > Bioreactor > Anaerobic >... | reverse complement strand
CCTAAGATAGCTGGTTAGTTCCTTTCGTTCCCCTTCCTCAAGTCTTACACAATACAATTTTTTCCGTGACACAATCCTAATGGTATGGTATGTTATGAGATTTAAAACTTATGTTACAGAGCACTAGCCCCTCACTTTTCCTTCCATCTTCCGCTCTCTTCATCCTTCTCGTAAACCTTCTTCACCGCGGCCCAGGCGACCTTGTGGGCGGTCTCTTCGCGGGATGCATCACCCCGGCGCTCTTCTGGATCGGCGTACTCATCCCAGGCGTTGTTGAAGGCCTTCATGTAGATCTCTTGTGCGTGTTTGGGCAGGTTATCTCTGACGCTTTTGGGAAGTTCGTCCAACTCTCCGTAGGGCATGGCACCATCACCAGAGTTATACCATCATAGCATACGTATTGGTCTTTTTCCCTCTCTACAGACGAGGTATTTCGAGAATCTGACCAGATCCGTCATGGCCTGTTATTAAATACCTTCAAGTCCCATAATATCTTCGAGAAGGCAAGGATGGTGTATGATGATGGTTTTGGGGCTGGACCTGGGCAAGCTCAAAGAGAGTTTGGAAGATCTGGATATCGCGGACCTCTTGGAGATGGCGGAGGAGATGGACTGGACCGCTCTCTCGTCCTCTTCGGGGGGATCGGACCTGGAGGAGCTGAAGAGGAGTCTCAACGAGGACGACCTTGTGGAGACGCTCCTCCTCTTGAAGGAGATGGACCTCGACGCCCTCATCGAGAGCTCCAGGAGCTCCAGCATCGACGAGCTGAAGAGGGCGCTGAAAGGGGTCGACCTTAAGAAGGGGGTGGCGCTCCTCGGGCTGATATTGATTGCAAAGAGAGGGCTTGAGAAGTTCGGCCAGCGGGCCGAAGAGGGCGCAAGCGAGGTCGAGGGCGAGGACGAGGCCGGTCTCCCCTCCTCCAGCAAGATCGAGGTCGAGGTCGAAAGAGAGGCCGACGGCGAGGGAGATGACGAGCTCGTCGGATCCGAGGGGTCTGATAAATACCACCGTTTGGACTGCCGACTGGCGGCGAGGATCTCGCCGAAGAATAAGGTGGTCTTCTCCGGGGTCGCCGAGGCAAAATCCCGGGGGTACAAGCCCTGCGCCCTCTGCAACCCGTGACAGCCCTCTTCGCAGAGTTCAGCCCTCTTCGCCCTCGGTGCCCGGCGTTGACCGACCCTTCGCCTCCTCTATCCTCGCCGAGAGCTCCAGCTCAAACCCCTCCACCAACTCGTCTTCCAGGAAGACGTCTTGGACCTTCCCGTCCTTCAGGTAGAAGAGCCGCGCTCCCAGGAGGGGGCAGAAGAGCTCCCGGGCGAGGTAGATGTAGAACTTCATCTGAAACTCGCTCCCCGGCGAGGCGGTGGCGGAGTCGGCGAACTTGAAGTCGACGATCCTCCAGCCCCCTCTTCATCTCGAAAGAGCTTGTCGACCCTTCCCACCAGGAGGTCTTCGCCGAAGGGGCGGATGATCTGGTACTCGGTCCTGACCTCCTCGGCGGATTCTATCTCCCTCACCAGCTCATGGTCTTTCAGCCGGTCGAGGACAGCCCACACCTCCCGGAGCTCGTCGTCGTCGAACCTTTCGGCGAGGAGGTGGAGGGGCCTCGTCGGCAGCTCCGCCGACCCGAGGCTGGCGAGGGTCCTTCCCCCCTCCCCGAGCCTCTCCAGGATCTGGTGGGCGAGCCGCCCCAGGTCCTTAGGCTCCAGGGGCTCCTCTTCTTCGTCCGCGAGGTCGTCTTCCGCCTCCATCATCGATCCTGGAGGGCGGCCCTGATTCGTCCCCTCCTCCGATAGCCGGGTCGGAGATATTCGGAGGTTCTCATGGGTGAGGCCTATGGGGTCGATGAGGGCGAGGTCTGGAGTCACCGGCTCCCTCTCTCCTCTCGTCGGCACGCCTTCCGAGGGGTACATGGCGGAACAGTCGACGACCTCGACGATCCCCTCGAAGGCGGGACCTACCTTCGGCGCCTCCCCTGAACCCCCGTCGGCTTCAACGAGACCGGATAGGAGATCCCTCCATGGCCTCGATCCCCTCGTCTTGGGGGTGGTGAGGGTTATGGCGAGGAGGTCTGTCGCCCTGGTGGTGGCGACGTAGAGGGTCCTCTTCTCCTCCTCCGCCTCCCTCATCTCCTCCTCTTCTTCCATCTCGAAGAGGACCGTCCCCCCCTCTGCCTTCTCTTTTGGGAGGAGGGTGAATACGAACTCTCCCTCTCCCTCCCCACCCTCTTCCCTCCTGAAGAGGAAGGGGGGAGATCCGGCGGGCCTGCTCCAGGAGGTCTCGGCGACGATGACCACGGGAAACTCCAGCCCCTTAGCCTGGTGGACGGTCATCACCTTGACGGCGTCCGTCTCCTCGCTCTCTACGGAGGCGGGGGCGAGCTCCTCGAAGGACGATTCATCGAGCCTGGAGACCACCTCCCGGAGGGTGGGGGCAGCCTCGTCGAGGGCTTCCGCCGCCTCGAAGAGCTTTCGGAAGTTTGCGGTCTTAGTCCTCAGGGGGTCGATCTTTGCGAGACGGACCTCGTAGTCGAGCCCTTCAGCCGCCTCCTTCAGGATCTCCGAAGGCTTCAGAAGGTCTCTTCTCTCCATCAGCCGGTCGAAGACATCCCGATAGCGGAGGAGCCTCTTCATCCTCCCGGGGGCGATATCCCCCTCCTCCATCTGGGGTATACAGTCGATGAGGCCGACCCTCAGGCGGCCGCCGTCCTCGCCGTCGGTGAAGTTCCCCCGAAACCTAAGACGAGCCAGGTCCTGCAGGTCGAGGCCCACGGCCGGGGATAGGAGGGCCGTCGCCGCGGCGAGATCGTTTCCGGGATCTGCCAGGAGGCTCAAGATGGAGACGAGCCCCTTGATCTCGGGAAGATCGAAGAACCCCGACTCCCCGACGACGTAGCAGGGGATCCCCATCTTCTGGAGGGCCTGCCGGTACCGGTCCCCCGTCCCTCCCCGGAGCTTCCTGATGAGGATGGCGAAGTCCCTGTAATAGATCCGCCTCCTCCTTCCGGCGAGGAAGACGTGTCCATCGCCGTCTGACCTCCTCTCAACGAAGGAAAAATCCCTCCCGACGAGGCTCTTTATGAAGACGGCCGCGGCCATCGCCTCGTCCTCCCTGTGGAAGAGGATCTTCGCCCGAGGTTCCCAGGCTTCGACCCCATCAGTGGGGAGGGGGACGACGGGGGCGCAGCCGAGAGGGCCGCCCCCCCGGAATATCCCGGAGAAGAAGAGGTTTGTGAAGTCGAGGAGACGTGGATGGGACCGATAGTTCTTATCGAGGGTCCGGACCACTCCGCAGCTCGACTCCACCTCTGTCCTGGCCCGTCCGAAGGCCTCCACCTCCGCCCCCCTGAACCGGTATATCGACTGCTTCGCATCCCCGACGTATACCACCCTCGTATCGGGGCCCCGGAGGAGGTCGACGATCTCCGTCTGGAGGTGGTCGGTATCCTGGAACTCGTCGACGATGATGTATCTGAACCGGCCCCGGAGGTGGCGCCTCGCCTCCGGCCTGGATACGAGAAGATCCCGGAGGGCGAGGAGGACCCCGGAGAAGTCCGTCACCCCCTCCCGCTCCATCTTTCCGAGACGGGCCGTGTCGACGGCGGAGAATAGCGAAAGGAAGGCCCCGTTCGCCTCTGCCAGGTCCGCCGCCACGACCGGATCCTGGTGGAGGGGGACGCCCCCTTCAGCCGACCCCGCAGGCCTCGCCGCCAGGATCTTCCCCCGGTAGAGCTCTTCTCCGATCATGAGGGCTTCCAGGAGGCGGTCGAGGCCAGAGACCTTCAAGAGCGGCTCCAGAAGGTCCTCGTTCTCCACCATACCCCGGAGGGCCTCCCTCCGGGAGATGGGGCGATATATCGAAGCTGCAGCCACCCGAAGACCGGGATCGATCCCGGCTGAGGGGCCGACCTCCAGTAGGATCCTTCCGGCGAAGGAGTCGATCGTCCCTATCCAGGCGAAGGGGATCGATGAGAGGAGGTCTCTCCACCGGGGGTCGGCTCCGGCCCGATCTCCGATCATCCCCACGATTCTCTCTTTCATCTCCCCCGCCGCCTTTCTGGTGAAGGTTATGGCGACGACGTCGCCGACGTCGATCTCCTCCCCAGACCTGAAGGCCTCCTCGAAGATCTCGACGTACCTCTCCGATATGGCGAAGGTCTTTCCGGTGCCGGCGCTCGCCGATATGAAGAGATCGCCCTTCATCTCGACCTCCCATCGGCAGCCATGATGCAGGGGCCGTCCTTGAAGGCGCAGGAGAAGCAGCTATTATTCGACCCCTCCAGATCGGCGGATCTGCGAAACGACCTCTCGATGAATATCCGGTCCAGCACCTCCAGAAGGTCGCGGTCGAGGTCGGAGAAGGTGGGGTGGGGCTTCGACCTCTGCCTGACCATCCTCCCCTCCTTCGGCCAGACCTCCAGGACCCTGGAGATCCCGGGCTTTCTGATGATCCTGAAGAGGGCCCTCATCGAAACCGGCGAAGCCGGCAAGCCCGGGTGGCTCAGAGCGAGGAGGGCGAGGGAGTAGAGCTGGAGCTGCTCCCACTCGGCGGTGGAGGTGGTGGACTTGTAGTCCGAGAGGACGACCTCCATCTCCCCCTTCTTCGTGGGGACGGATAGGTCGATCCTGTCGATCCTCCCCCTCAGGATGATATCGGCGTATTTCTCTGCCGAGAGGGGGAGGACCCCTCTCATATCGCCGAGGCGGATACGGAAGGGCACCTCCGTCAAGACCCTGGCGCCGACGGCTGCCTTCCCGGGATCCTCCGCCTCGAAGAGGAGATAGCCCAGGATATCGGAGGCGACCTCCCCGACGATCCTCCGCCGGACCGCCCCCCTCCTTCTGATATCCTCGGCGACGAGGAACCTCGCCGCCATCCTCTCCACCACCTCCACCACCACATCTTCCGTGGAACCCTCCATCTCGGCCTCGGTGAGAAGACGCCCCTCCGTCCCGCCCCCGGCGAGGAGGGCTTCGAGGACGCAGTGGCGGAGAAGCCCCCTCTCCATGGGGGAGAGGTCGAAGCTCTCGACCTCCGGCTCGTCGATCTCCAGGGCCCGCTTGAGGAAGAACTTGAAGGGGCAGCCTTTGAACTCCCGGATCCTGGAGTAGCTGAGGCTCCTACCCAAAAGGGCAAAAAAGAGGTCGGGGTCGTCGATCCTCCATCTGAACCCGTCACCCTCCTCCGAAAGGCCCAGGTCCTCGATCTTCTGATGATACTCCTCCGGGACGATGCTCACCCCGCCGATCGCCAGGGCGTGGGCGCAGATGACCGCGAGATCCGTATCGCTCAAGGGCCCGGGCGGGGCTTTCGGGATCGGTTCGACAGCCCTGCTCCCTCCTTCGCCCCCCCCGGCTCCCCCCGTCATCCTGGAGAGCCAGAGGGAGGGGACGAGGGGTTCGCCCTCCCTCGAAGCCTCCGGAAGGGAGACGACGGACCGGGACGACTTCGAGATGGCGCTCCGGAGCGTGCGCCTCTCCTCCCAATCCCTCATCAAGTGGTGGTTCCGAGTCCTCCCGTCTCCGCGGCAGGAGAAGTCCCGGAGGTTGTATAGGGGGTTTGCCCTTCGGGTCGGAAATAGGCCGTCGTTAAAGCCGGCGACGAACTTGACCCGGCAGTACCGTCCCCGGGAGAGGGCCGGGGAGAGGATCTCGACGGAGCCGGAGGGGGAGGGGCCGGAAGGCTCCGCCTCCGCCGAGAGGGAGTCCCAGAGGAGGGACTGGAAACGATCGAAGGTGATGTCGGTTCTTCCAAGCCCCTTAATCATCAGAACGAGCCTCGTCAGGTGGACCGAAAACCTCCGGAGCGCTGCCCTCTCACATTGCAGGTCTGGGAGGTCCGAGAGCCTCCCATCCAGAATGTCGGTCCAGCGCCGAAGCTCCTCCCCCCAGCCGTCGATGCCGCCCCGAACGAGAGCGGCCTCCACCTCCTCGAGCCGATCGAAGAGGGGCTCTGACCGGATCAAGATGTTTAGGCAGAGATTCGCCCTCCGTTCGGCCTCCTCCACCTCGGAGTCGAAGGCCTTCTCGTCGGCGGAGAGGAGGCGGACCGTATCCATGAGGGCTGCATGGTGGATTTTGAGCCTCTCGCGCCATCCTCGCCTCAAGGCCGAAAGGTCCAGTTGGGGGGGGAGGAGGAGGAGCCCCGCCGATGAGGCCATCTTCGCCAGCTCTGGCCCAGGGGCCTTCATCCCGCCGTCGAGGCCCAGGTCCAGGAGGGCGAGGATAGCCTCCGGGTCGCGGCGAGCTGCCGCCCTGAAGGGTAGGAAGAGGAGCTGGATAGCCCTCCGATCGATGAGCATCTCCCCCGCCCCGAGCCTCGCGGGAACCCCCGCCCTCCCCAGGGCCCGGAGGATCTCGCGCCCCCGGCGGTGGAGGTCTGCGACGACGATGGATATCTCCCCGGGGCCGAGCCCCTCCTCGACGATTAGCCTCTTCGTCTCCCGGCATATCTCATAGGCCTCCGCGTCGGGGTCGGGGTAGCTGACGACGGATAAGAGGTCCGAGAGGTCCGATCCCGGCGGGGAAGGGACGTCCCGGAGAAAGGCGTCGAGGCCCATCGATAAGGGGCCGTTCTCAGGGAGGCACTTCTCGAAGGTGACGAAGACCCCCTCCGCCACCAGGAGGGATAAAAGCGCTTCAAGATCCTCCTGCCTCCAGAGGGCGGGGTCTAGGGTCATCGTCCCCTCTTCGAATAAGGGGACGAGGCGGCGGAGAAAGTTCATCTCCGCCCCGGGGAGGTCGGTGAGGCCGTCGACGAAGATCCTGGTCCCATACCTGCTCCGTACGTATCCCCTCACCGATTCCGGCTCGAATTTTAGGAAGGCGTCGGATATGTCGAAGGAACCAGGGGGCCGGATCCTATGGATCGTCTCTTCGACCTTCAAAGCCAGGGCGACGGCCTCCTCGGAGGCTAGGACCCCGGCCATCGCCGCCTCTCCCCTCATGGAGAGGTCCCAGACCGCCTCGGCGACGTGGCGGGAGAACGCCGGAGAGGACCGGAGGGGTCCGAAGGGTCCCAGGTCCTCATCGTCGAGGTCGGCCAGGGCCTCGGCGGCGAGGAGGTCCAAAGCCCCACGACTGAGGCGGATCTCGTCTGGGTGGGCGGCCCGGTGGAGGTCATAGGCCACCTTCGAGAGGGGTACGAAGTTTCCCGCCGGGACCGCCCCTCCCACCCGCCTTGCGAACCTCTCGGCGAACTGGGCCGCCTCTGCCGCAGAGGGTCCGATGAAGGTGTAGGAGAGGGGGGCGGCCCGGTGGGCGCTCTCCATCTCGGCCGCGAGCCTCTCGGTCTTCCCCGATAGGGCGGGGCCCCGCAGGATTTTGAGGATCAATTCCATCTAGCCTCCCTTCTCCGCCAGAAGCTCTGCCGTCGTTCTATATCCGGTTTGCCGGCCTATCTTGGGAGGGCGAGGATGACGAGGTGGATCTGGAAAGGGCTTATGACCCTGGGGTTCGATAGGTCGAGGGATGACGACCCCCGAGGAGAGGGCGAGGGCGGCGGCGACGATAGATCCCAGGTCCCTGGTGGAGGCGAGGAGGGCGGTGGAGGCGCGGTGCCGCATCTTCCTGAGGAGGCTGGACCTGCTGGAGGCGGGCATCGAGAACGTCAGGAGATCCGGGGATGTCCACCGCTTCTCCCTCGCCCTCTCGATGTTCCTTCTCGACTCCCTACCCCTCAAGCCCGAAGCCTGCCCCTTCTGCGTCCAAAACGCAGGCGGCAACCGCTGCCAGGGGTGCGGCTACGCCGAGGCCCACGGCGGGAGGTGCGACGCCGAAGCCTCCGCCTTCGGCCAGCTCATTGAAGCGGTCATAGATCTCGCCAGCCAGCTTCACGTGCTCCGAAACGATCATCCTGCCCGGGCCATTGATCTACAGGATGCCGGAGAGGGGCTGAGATCGTCGATCGAGGGGTCGAGGGCGGCTGCGAAGGAGCTGATGGCGGAGGCAGAAGAAGCAGCCGACGTCTCAGGGCTGATGGAGGCGAAGAGGGATTACATCGAGGCGATCCTCGACGCCCTCCCGGCGGGTTGTATCGGATCTCAGCAGGTCGACGAATCCCTGAAAGAAGTGAGGGAGAAGCTCGTCGGGTACTGGTGATATAAAAAGCCCCAGAGATCTTTTAATAAGATTTCGGCAGATGGCGGCCATCTCCATCAGGTGAGGTGGCCGGATTCGGCCTGCTTCAGCCATCTATTTAAGCTCAGAGGTGGTAGATATCATCATGAAATGCAGCGAGCCTTGCCGCGGGTTCTGTCGGTGGATAGAGACGCTGCCCCACCACAGGAAGTACGTCCTCAAGAAGGAGGAGTACCCGACCCTCCCCAACTGCTTCAAGGAGACGATCCTCGGGGAGTCGGTGCCAGGATCGGTCCGGCAGCTCCGGGGGCCGGCGGGCTCCCATGTCCACGAGTTTCCCGACCGGTGGGTCCTCCACCGGGACGTAGCCGACGCCGAGGCCGACCCCCTGGGCCATCTGTTGAGCGACGCTCCCGAATACCTGGTCTCGGCGATCGCTGGGCTCGCCACCGCCCTCCTCGCCAAACAGAAGAGGGACGGCAAGAACGCCCTCCTCGCAGGGTGGTCGATGACCGCCTTCCTCCTCCTCCTGGGGAAGATGGGAAAGACGATCGGCGAGGACGATAGGGAGAACGAAGCCAAGGCGCCGCGCATATCCTGAGGTGCGAGGGGCTCGGTCTGGCCTCGGCCTGGCCTCGGCTCTGCCCCTTCATCGGTATCTTCAGGTCCGTCCCTGGCCCCTTCGCCGCCCCTCCTCGCCCCATTTCGTCCCGGGGAGGGCCGTCCTGGAGGGTGTTGCTCGTCCGGGATGGAGAGGTTTGGGATCTTTTGGGGAGAACGTCGATGACCGGGGTCGAAAGCCATCTCGCTTACTTCTTCTTCGCCTTCGCCTCGATATTCATAATAGTCAACCCCGTAGAGGCTACCATCGTCTTCATCTCCCTCACACCAGAGGCCTCCGCCGAGGAGAGGGCGAGGATATCCCTCCGGGCCGCCTCCGTCGCCTACTTTGTCGCCGTCCTCTTCGCCCTCACAGGGGACCTGGTCCTCCGGTTCTTCGGGACGACGATCGACGCCCTCCGGGTCGCCGGAGGGATCCTCCTCTTCATCATGGCCATCGATATGCTGAAGGCGAGGCCCCGGAGGAAGGTGACGGAGGCGGAGCTCGCCGACGCCGGCGACCGCGAAGACGTATCGATCTTCCCCCTGGCTACGCCGCTATTGACCGGCCCTGGAGCGATCACCACCGTCATCGTCCTGATGGGGACGGCTCCAGGCCCCGCTGAGAAGGGGGCGGTATTCCTCGCCATAACGGCGACCTTCGCTGCCACCTACGTGATCCTCAGGTCCTCGGAGTACGTCGGCAAGATCCTGGGTCTGACGGGGATTCTGGTGATGACCAGGATCATGGGCCTCTTGCTCGGGGCGATCGCCGTCAACTTCGTCGCCGTCGGCGCCTGGAACATCTACGCCGGGATGGCGGGGATCTCCTGACGGCGCCGGATCAGGCTCGGTCCTCCTGGGTCGTCGGCCCTTCCTCGCCGCCACCCTCGATGGGGTCGAGTTCAGGCAGGATCGATCGCCATCGCCACGAGGTCGATGAGGTCGATCACCTCGATCCCGGCGCCGGAATCCCTGAGGTTCCTGATGCATAGGGGGCAGCAGGATACGATGGCATCGACCCCATCGGGGACGTCCAGGAGCCTCCGTCTTGCGATATCGAGGGAGAGGTCAGGGTAGCCTGCCCGGACACCGCCCCCGCCGCCGCAGCACCGGGCGTTCTCCCTGTTCGCCTTCATTTCCACAAGGTCGCAGATCGCCCTTATCACCTCCCGGGGAGGGTCATAGATCCCGCTCCCTCGTCCCAGGTGGCAGGGGTCGTGGTATGTGACGGTCAAATCGAGCCGTCTCAACTCCAGCTCGGCCAGGTGCCCGGCGAGGAACTCGGGGACGCTGACCACATCGAACTCCGGAGGGTATTCTTTTTTGAGGGCGGAGAGGCAGCCAGCACATCCCGTGATCACGGTCTTCGCTCCCATATCCCGGATCTGGCGGAGGTTTTTGTCGATGAGCTCTCCCGCGTCGGAGCCGGTCCTGATGAGGGGGGAGCCGCAGCACTGCTCATCGGGAAGGAGAGCGACGCCGAACCGGCGGAGGATCTCGAAGGTCTTTGCCGCCACCTCGGGGTAGCGGTAGGAGTCGAGGCAGCCGACGAAATAGACGCTGTCGGCCTTCTCTTTGATGGCGCCGGGGTCCGAGAGCCAGCCGAGCCGGTCCCCAAGCTCGCCGAAGGTGTTGCCGCTCCCCGCGACCTTCTCTCTGAACCCGGCCTGGGCCTCGGTCATGATCCCTTGGGATACGAGCCCCTTTCTCGCTGACTGGACGATCATGGGGGGGTTTGCCCCCGCGGGGCATTTTGCGGCGCAGATCCCGCAGGTGGTGCAGGTGTTGAGGCTGTCGAGAACATTGGTGTCGGGGGCGAGCCCTTCCCGGAGGGCTTTCGCCACCATGATCCTGCCCCGGGTGTTTCGCGACTCCCAGCCCAGGACCTCGAAGGCGGGGCAGACCGACCGGCAGGTGCCGCACCGGACGCAGAGCTCGATCGACCGGGAGTCGATCTTCATTTCGTCCTTCGCCCGGATTCCGGCCTCTCTCCTCTCCTCGCTCATTCTCATCCTTCGCCTCCCGAGGGCGGTCCATAGTCATCGTCGAGGCCGAGCTTTCCGGGGTTCATGATCCCCTTCGGGTCGAGGGCCCGTTTTATGGCCCTCATCACCGATATCGCCCCCTCGCCCAGCTGCTCAGCCATGTACTCCGCCCGGGCGGCGCCGATCCCGTGCTCGGAGCTGACCGTCCCCCCGAGGCGGATAGCCGCCCGGTGGATGGCGTCTGCTGCCCCTTCGAGCCTAGCCCACTCCCTCGCGTCGAGGACGTCGATGAAGAGGGCGACGTGGAGGTTTCCGTCGCCGATGTGGCCGTACTTCATCGCCGGTAGACGGAACCTCTCGGAGATCTCGGCGACCTCCCTTATCAGCGCCGGGATCTCCTTTATCGGGACGCCGACGTCCTCGCCGACGTAGATCCGGCTCTTGGTCGGGTCGAGGCGAGAGACCGCCGCTCCGACGAGGCGGCGGGCGGCCCAGATCTCCTCCATCTCCTTCTCGCCGGAGGCCGTCATCACCGAGGATGCGGTGGGCGAGCAGACGGCGGCGATCTCCGCCGCCGCCTCGGCCACGGCCCCCTCGGACCCGTCCACCTCGAAGAGGAGGACGTCGCCGTCGGGGAGCCTGAGGGAGGGGTCGCAGCGCCGGAGGACCGCCACCGTAGTTCTGTCGAGGATCTCGCAGGCGGAGGGGACGATCCCGGCGGCGAAGGTGGCGGCGACGGCCTGCCCTGCCTCCTCCGCCGAGCTGAAGGAGGCGATGACGAGGCGGCGGGCCTTCGGTAGCGGCATCACCCGCAGGACCGCCCCGGTGATGACCCCCAGGGTCCCCTCCGAGCCGATGAATAGGCGAGTCAGATCGTAGCCTGCCGCCGCCTTGAGGGTCCGCGAGCCCGTCCTGACGACGGAGCCGTCGGCCAACACCACCTCCAGGTCGAGGACGTAGTTACGGGTCGTCCCGTACTTGACGGACCTCATCCCGGAGCCGTTGTTGGCGATGAGGCCGCCGATGGTGCAGAAGGCTGCCGAGCCGGGGTCGGGCGGGAAAAAAAACCCATGGGGCTTCAGCGTCTCGTTGAGCCGCGCCTGGACGACCCCCGGCTCGACGACGACGGCCAAATTGGCCAGATCCATCTCCAAGATCCGGTTCATCCCCGAGAGGTCGAGGACGATCCCGCCCCGGACCGCCACCGCCCCACCGGCGAGCCCCGTCCCGGCGCCCCGGGCGGTGACGGGGACGCCTTCGGCGGCGGCTAGGCCGACGACGTCGGAGACCTCGGCGGTGGAGAGGGGGCGGACTACGTAATCCGGGGTGCCCGACACCATCGAGGCGTCGGAGGAGTAGCAGAGCCTCTCGGCAGGGGCGGCGGAGGCCCTCTCGCCGACGATATCGCGGAGCTTCTCGATGATATCCATGGGAGACCTCGTAATCGGGAGAATTGCGGCGCCGAAGGGCGGGCGGAGTCGGAGGAGGAATTCCGTCGGGGGGATATAATAGGGTGTCGATAATGAAGTCGATAGTTTTTATTCAACGCGACTTTCATCGCACGGTTCGGTAATCATTAATCCAGTCGATTTAAATACTTTAGCCATTGAATTAAGAAAAGAATCGTCACACTTATATTCCAACAACTAATTGAAGAAATACCACTTGGAGGATGCAGGTATGGGTGAATCAACTGTAGAATTTGTCGAAGAATCAGATGAAGAGTCCGTTCTCGATGTCAGCGTTAAGCCTAGAGATGTCTCAAGTGCTGTAGTACATGCTACTGATTGGACAACAGAAACCATACTGTCCCAATTTAGAAGAGGGAATATAAATATTAATCCTCGTTTTCAAAGGAGAGACGCTTGGAATATAACAAAAAAGAGTCGATTTATTGAATCGATTATTCTAGGGTTGCCGCTTCCCCAAATTGTACTTGCTGAAGATAAAAATGCAAGAGGTAAGTATCTAGTGTTAGACGGCAAACAGAGATTGTTGACACTTCTTCAATTTACGGGTTATTCTGAAGAAGGGAGATTCAAGGATTTCAAACTCAGGCATCTTGAGGTGCGCTTAGATTTAAATGGCAAGTCTTTCAAGGATCTTGATACAGATCCACAACTAAAAGAGGATCTGAATCAGTTTTATAATCAATCCATTCGTTCCGCTGTTATAAGAAATTGGCCAAACGAAGATTTTCTTCATCTTGTTTTTGTAAGGCTCAATACTGGAACAGTGCAACTCTCTCCTCAAGAACTTCGACAAGCTTTATTCCCGGGTGAATTTGTTTCTTATATCGATGAAGCTGCGTCTGACAGTTCAGCGATTCGTTCATTACTTAAAAATTCTGACCCAGACTTCAGAATGAGAGATGTAGAATTGCTTTTGCGTCATTTAGCATTCAAATTTTTCATCTCAGATTATTCAGGAGATCTCAAAAAATTCTTAGATAAAACGTGCGAAACGTTGAATGATAACTGGATTGATAAAGAGGGGCAAATCAAAGAACAAGTAGAAAAATTTGATCAATCTATTAATGCTGCGATTGATATCTTTGGAAAGGATAATGTGGGTAGAAAGTGGATTGGAGTGGGTTTTGAACCAAGACTAAATCGAGCAGTTCTTGATGTTATAACTTTTTATCTCTCAGATGATATAATTCGCAGTGCCGCTCTAGAAAATTCAGGTAATGTCCTTAAAGCGTTTCAAGATCTTTGTATGGAGGATGAAACATTTCGCAATTCAATTGAAACAACTACTAAGAGCCTAGGAGCTACAAGTAATCGTTTGATTCTTTGGGGGAAACGATTACGTGATGTAGTTGGCCTTGATTTCGCAACGCCGGATTTAGAGAATAATGCGATTAATTTCTCTGGTTTTTGGCGATAAATAATGAATGAATCTAAACGATATAAAGAGTTGACTGATGAACTAGATAAGCTTCGAAGATCACTATTACCCGAAAAATTTAATCCCACTGGTGACTATAATTCAGAATTCCTAACTAGGGCATTTGCATATCAGGTTATGGTTCATGCTGAGATTGAGTCTTACATCGAAGACCGTGTGCTTGAAGTTGCGATTACTGCAACTCGGTTCTGGGATCAGTATAAACAAGCAAACAGAACAATATTGGGGCTAATAGCATTCTCAGATCAAAAAATGGAAAAACCCCCGGAATCGTTAAATCCAGTACAACCAACTCAAAATAAGGTTTGGACCAACAAGCTAGATTTATCAAAAAAAATAGCCTCTGCCACAGAAATATTTTACAGCGCTGTAGAAAATAATCATGGCATTAAAGAAAAAAATCTTTTGCGTTTACTACTACCTATAGGGATCGAAGTAGATGGTCTCGATCAAGTATGGATAGCGGATATGAATAGTTTTGCAGATATTCGTGGGGAGCTTGCGCACAAATCTGCAACAAAATATTCAGCTAGACAAGTTATCGATCCCAAAATTGTATTAAAGAATGCGGAGTCTTTGCTAAGAGGTCTAAATATATTGGACATTGAAATCGAGAACCTTCTAATCGATCTAGAACCCAACACGATTACAGACTGGAATCCGCCAATTTAATATAAAATATAAATTAATAATTTTTTGCGCTAACGGTGACCTGCCAGGCAAATTAATAGAATAATTATAAATAAAATTTATATTTGTTTATCATATTTTCCTATCCAAAACCTCGACTACACAATGCAGAAACCTTCACCGAGCTTTGATCTCTTTTGGCGAGCGGATGCAGCGCGAACCCCCGAAAGGAGGCGGTGACGCTGGATCAGGATCACTGGGTGGGAGAAGTAGACGGCGAAGCTGTTATCGGCCATGAACCGGGGAAGCCTCCCGCCGGAGTTGAAATGATCCCGGAATACTACGACGATGCCAAGAACGGCCCCCACGCAGAAGAAGGCCTCCCAGAGGGCGCGGGCGGCGCTCCGCCGGGGGAGGGCCCCGCGATCAGGGGGTTTTCATCTTCATGGCGGCGGCCTCATGGTGATGGGGGAGGGGAAGATCTGGAGGCTCTTTTTCACAGGGCCCCTTTCTCCTCGACGGCGAACTCCTCTACGTCGAGGAACCGCACCCGGCCCCGAGAGACGGCCTCCCCCTCCTCGATCACGAGCCTCTCTTCGAAGATCGGCCCGTCGAGGACGAACGTATGAAACTCTCCATCCTCGCCGCAGGGGTCGATGGCGGGGTCGAGGGCTTTCAAGTCCGCCACGAAGCTTCCATCGATCCGGCGGCCGAGCCACTCGTCTCCCAGGAGGTCGGAGCGGACGCCGACGATCACCGCCTCAAAGCCGGCTTCGAGAAGCTCCCCGATGATCTCCTCCGAGTTCATATTCCAGATCGGCATCAAGCCCTCGATCGCAAGGTCTGCGCAGATCCGGTCCACCAGCGGGCCGTGGGTCCTGATGTGGCCGAAGACGGCGGAGGAGATCCTTCTTCCTTTCGCCCTCTCGCCCTCGTCGATGGCGCGGAAGACCCGCTTGAACTCCTCCTCGTAAGATAGAAAGCCGGCCCTGATGAGGGGTATCCCCAGACAATCCGCCTGGGCCGCCAGAAGGGCGGGATTGACCTCGTGGGCACCCTCCCGGTTTCGATTCCAGAAGGAGAGGAGGTACCTGACCTTCACCCCCGATTCCATCGCCTTGTACGCCGCCAGGCACCCGTCCTTTCCCCCCGTCCAGGAGACGACGGCTCCGAAGCCTCCGGCCTCCACCTCTTCGGCGGATGATATTTTGGCGATCTTCATCTTCTTTCTCATTTCGACCCCCTTCCCCCTTCTCCTCCCTCGCCTCCTCCTCCTCCCAGGGCCGCGACTATCCGGGAGTCGAGGGCCGCAGCCCCCTTCCGCAGGTCCTCGTCCTCCGCCTCCATCAGCCGGGCTGCATCCCTCCGGAGGGGGCCGATCAACAGCTCCGCCTCCTCTCGGGGGAGGCCCCTCGCCTCTCCGACGATCTCCTCCAGCCGGGCGAGCCTCCTCCAGAGGGTCCTCTCAGATCCCAGGGCGTCGATGAGGTTCGATACTGCGGCGGCCGCCTTCTGGCCGCGGTCCGTCAGAAAGAGCCTTCTGATCCTCCCCTCCGGCGCCGAGGCGACGAGCCCCTCCCTCTCCATCTCAGCGAGGATCTTGAGGGTATGGGGGACGGTGGAGTCGATCTCTTTGGCGACGGCGGAGGCGTAGGCGGGGTCGAGGTCCCGGATGGCGAGGAGGGCCGCCGCCGGCTTATCCCTCAAGAAGAAGAACGCTACATCCCCTTTCATATCATCATGTCACCCTCTTAAGTCATCGAGGGGAGGAGTGCGAGGGGCGGAAGGGGGTGAGTGACCTCGTCCCCTCTCATTCACCCCTGCGGGAAGGTCTCCTCCTCCTCCGCCGGGATCTCCGGCCGGAGGACGGGGGCGCCCCTCGCCTCCTCCGGGAGGACGACGACGACGGGCTCGTTGTAGCCGCCGAACCGCCTCACCTCCAGGGTCTCAAACCGGATCTGGAGGTCATCGGGGCTGTCGGGGGGGACCCTCAGGACTCCGGGCCCCGCGGTATATACGGTGGTTATCCTGCTCTCGGCGGGGAGGAAAGTCTCCCGGGATATCCAGACCGTCCACTCCAGCTCCGCTCCCTCCGCAAAGAGGCCCACCATGTCGATCATCAGGGGGAGGCGGGGGTCGATGGAGCTGATCTGCCCCAGCATGATGCCGTAGGCGGTGTCGTCGTCGGGGGTGACCTTCAGCCTGTACTGGTCCATGCCGTCCCTCCTCTCAGCCCCCTCGATGGCGACGTCGGACCTATCGATCATTTCCAGGAGGTGGGCCATCTGGTCGATCTTCTCTATCCCCCGGGCCGGATCGGGCTGCATCAGGCCGATCCACTCGTCTCCCATCTTCTGGTAGAGGGTGCCGTTCAGTATGTAGACCTCGATCTCGTCTTCGGCCACCCTCTCTCCGGCGAGGTCGGTCCTCCTGGAGACGGAGACCTCCTTCGAGGAGAGGTCTGTGAGGTTCATCTCCCCCGTCCATCGGAGGGAGACCCTCTCCCCCTCCAGGGAGCCCCGCCGGTCGAAGTTGAAGAACTCCACAGTCTGGTCCATCACGATCTCGAACCGATAGGAGTCGAGATCTCCTACCGCCTCGGCCATCCTCTCCCGGACCTCGCCCTCCTCCGGCCCCCGGTCCCCGCCGATGCAGCCGGCGAAGAGGGTGGCGGCCAGGGCGATGAAAAGCACCGTACGTTTATCCATCTTCACCACCCCGATCTTCATTCTTCCAGCCGAAAGGGCCTATGACCGTTCCAAGAGTCCGGCTTCTTCGCCGTTCAATGGCCGGAGCTCTCAAACTTCTCTCCGGTGATCATCTCGAAGAGCCTGATGTAGACCTCCCTCGCCTCGCCTATGACCTCAGCGGGGATGGGGGGTATATCGGGCTCTGCCTCTCCTCTCTCTCGGGCTGCGTAGAGCCGGTCCTTGTACCCCGTCCTCCGGTAGTGCTGCCGTACGAACTCCTTGGAGAGGTCGAGAAACTCTCCCTTCTCGTATTTCGCCTTATCCCAGAAACGGTCCTCGTCGGCGGTGCCGAAGACGTCGACGATCATGATCCTCCTCTCCTCGTCGAAGGCGAACTCCTTCTTCCCGTCGACGTGGATGAGCCCCCTGGGCTCCACCTCTCTTCTGATATCCTCGTCGATCTTGAGGACCGTCTCGCAGATGGTATCGTACTCATCCTTCGAGAGGCCCGAGATCTCCAGCGCCTCTCTCTCATCGAGGAGCCTATCGATCCTCTCCAGCTTCGTCGAGACCTCTATGAACGGTTCGGGGAGGCGCTCGCCGTACTCCACCCTCCTTCCTCTCGGAAATCCCAGATCCTCGGGCAGGACCTTCCCTTCACCGAGCCGATCGTAGATCGAACCCGCCGCATACCACCGGCATATCACCTCCAGGGGGATGAGGTAGTTCTTCGATCCCGGCCCAATCCTCTCCGGATCGATGACGTCCACCTTCTTGACCAGCATGCCGTTGGGAGGTAAAAACTCCTGGAAGTGGGTGGCGATCCCCATCCTCTTCGCCCTTGTAAACCAGTGGACGCCCTCTCTGCAGAGCGTCTCCCCCTTCTGGGGGATGAGGCTTGGGATCACCTTGTCGAAGACGGATATCCTGTCGGTGAACCGAAACTCCAGCTCCCGGCCGAGGTCGTAGACCTCCTTGACCGAGCCCATCCTCAAAGGCTTCCGTTCCATCGTCCCCCCCATCTCCTGGAGGATGGATAACTCTTTTGCTGCCGGGCCGGAGGGCGCCGTCGGTGAAGATTCCGGGAGATCGCCGGAGGGCCCCCTCCCCTCCGACCGTCAAAATTAGATGGCATCGGGGGCGAGACCCCCCTCGATCATCAGGAGAACGGGGACCTCTCCACCCTCCCCGAGAGGAGGGCGCCGTCGGACCCCATCATCTCGTAGCTCCCTCGGACCGACCCCGGACCTCCCTTCAGGTCGAGGAGGTAGAGGCGAGAACCGTCCTGGGGCACGAGCTTGAGGATGAGCCCCTCGTCTGAAGCGGTCCCGCACGCACCGACCCCGCTCTTCGATCCCGCGATGGTCAGGTTCCCGGAACCGAAGACGACGTCTCCGGACCGGATCAGGGAGAGGTCGACCCTACCGGTAGCGCTCCCGGTGAGGACGAGGTCCAGCCTCCCCTCTCCGAGAGCATCTCCGTTCATTCCTTCTTCCGTCTTATCCGGATCTGTACCATCCTCATCGGTCCCGTCCATGGGACCGGTCTCTTCGGGATTCGCCGTCCCATCCTCTCCAGTCCCGCTCGTCTTCTGCTCCGGCCTCTTCTGCTCTGGCATCCCCAGATCCATCCCGAAGTCGCCGACCCCCAGCCACTCGACGTTATCGACGTAGCGGAGCTTGGGGCAGAGCCCCTCAGCGGCTCCTGGCAGGAGAGCTGCCGCAACCATCGCCAAAATCAACAGGCTTAGCCATCTCATCCTTGTAACTCCCCATCAATACGAACCATCATTTGAAGGTCACCTGATCTTCGAGCTCACGGAAATACCTGTTGGGCTTCCTCTGGCTCAGGCCGCTCCAGTTCCGACGACGAGCCTCCCTGAGTCGTACGGCGAGAGGGGCGACCGGGGAGGCGGTACCTCCCCCAAGGTAGCGGCTTTGTATCCTGTGGCGGTGCCGAAACCCTCCCGGACCGCCGGCGAGTAGACCGCGTAGCCGCCGCTGGCAGGGCTCGTCAAAAGGCTCAGCCTGACCCTGAAAAGAGAGGGATCACCGACGGTGACCAGCCAGAGATCCAGCTGGCTCAGCCGCACGTATCCCGCAGCCGTCACCAGCCGGGTTCCGGTTCGAGAGGTCATCGCCCCCTCCCCGAAGACCTCGCCGTCGGCCTGGTGGAGCGTCACCTCCGCCCACCGGGCCTCCGCCCCCGCAAGAGAGATGGTCCAGACCCCGGCGACGTCTGCCATGGGCTCTCCCGGCGGCGCTGGACTGATCCATCCGGTGCCGTTCTCGCCAGAGAGGTTCATAACCCCTCGGATGTAGCCTTCGGTGTGATGGACGTCGACGATCCGGAGCCCTCCGATCCCCAGCCATTCGTTCCCTGGCGATTCGTCCCCGACGGCGTTATGGGGGGCCGCCAGGAGGTGAAGGAGGAGCAAGACCAAGGCGAGAATTATCCTCATAACATGAAACCCCCATTAGTTTAGAAATTTGAAAATTCTGGAAGGGGTGATCCCCCTCCATCCATCTCAGAGCGTTCCTTAGCTCATGGCGTTTGCGCCCGATATACCCATCCCGACGCTACCTATGGTGACCGTCCCCGATCCATCCCGGGGCGCGGAATGGGCTGTCGGATAAAAGCGGCTGCCGTTTATGTTCCCTGCCCAGAAGCCCCCGTCGGAGGTGTAGGCGGAGTAAGTGCCGAAGATGTCGTTTCCACTAGCCGTCGTCCGGAGCCTATACATGCTGTTTCCTCCGACGGTTACGAGGCGGAGGGATAGGCTCGTCCCTTCCGTCGACCCTGCAGCCGTCACCTCCTGGGTGTTGATCCCCATGGTCATGATCCCCCGTCCGAAGACCTCGTTTCCGTACTGGTAGACGGTGAGGTCGAGGGTCCTCTGACCGGCGGTATCAACGAGGTTGAGGCTCCACCTTCCGGCGACGTTCGACCAGGGTGTGCCCGGGGTCGTCGGCTGCGAAACGGCGCTGCCGTCGGCGACGCCGGGGCTCATCCCGGTGGCGGGATCGATGTAAAAGAGGGATTCTCCTTTGAATGCCTCCCCTACGTCAGACCTGATCTGACTTCCGGAGAGGTCGTCGAGGTTGAGATCTTCAGACGCTGCTGGAGAAGCGATCGCCGCCAAGAAGATCAGCGGCACCATCCATGCCTTTTTTAGTATCATAAACCTTGAACCTCCATTTATCCTCATCATGAGGGAGATCTCGCCGGGGGAGAACCTCCCGGCTTTCTCATTATGATCCTCCCTGTTCATCTCCGTCACCTTCAATTGATCCTCGATCCGGTGACGTTTCCAGACCAGGTCGACCCGTCGGACCCGTAAGCGGTGTAGATGCCGGTGGCGATACCTCCGACCAAAGAGAGATCGAACCTGTAAAGGGCGATGGAGTCGAGGGTTACGAGGTCGAGCCTCATCTCATCTCCGGCCACGGTCCCGCTGGCGGCACCCTGGCTGGCGGAGCTCCCCGCCGAAGGCGGCAGGTTCAACCAGTCGATCATAGAGTCTATCCCCCGGTCCTCGGAGGAGCCGGATCCAGTCGAGGCTCCAGACGGGCCCAAAATCCCTTTGCCGAAGACGATCTCACCCCTCTGATAGAGGGCGAGGTCAAGAGACCTGACGAGATCCTCCACCAGAGCGAAAGACCACCTCCCCGAGAAGTCGGAGGGCTCTAAGCTCGCCGGCCCGTCTCCGGCAGGAGGCTGAGCGGTGGCGGACGTCCCGCCGATGTTGTAGACCTGCCGTCCGGCGGGAGCCGCCGGAAGGGTGGCTATGCCGCCATCAGTGGCGTTGGCGGCGTCCTTCTGAACGCCGCTACCGGCCTTAGCCAGGTACTCGGCGGTGTGGTGGAGATCGGCGATCCCCAAATTTCCGGCGAGCCAGTCGGCAGCGACCTGGCCTGTAGAGATGATGGTTATGGCGACGGCCAGATATAACAGAGTTGATCTGCGGTTTTTCATATATTTTAACCCCCGTTCCTGGCAGATGGACTTCAGGGTATAAAATCGTTTTGTCCCCGCAGAACTGGTGGAAGAGAGATGGTCATCCGGTCTTGAAGATGGACGGGTGGGTCCGCCTGAACTCCTCGTCTTTCATCATGCAGCCGCCGGCCTTTCCCCGGAACCACCGGTCTCGGCCCATCTCTCTCCATATATCCGCGAGGCTCATCTCCCGGACATTCCCGAAGGAGATTGGCATGTAGGCGCAAGGTAGGACGTCCCCGGAGGCGTCGACGTGGAGCCACCTCCTTCCGGCGAAGCAGCCGAACATCTCGGGGGAGAGGAGGCGGGGGAGAGCGGTGACCTTAGGCCCTTCGGGGAGGCGGTTCTTCTCGAGGTGGAACCTGCTGAGCCGATCTATGTCGCCTCTGCTGAGAACCTCGTCGGCGTGGTCAGACCACCTCCCTACGGCGACGATCTCGTAGAGGGATAGCTCGTGGACCGAGAGCTCCGCTGCCATGTTGTAGGCGTCCTCCAGATCGTCGATGTTCATGGGGGATGTCACCATGAAGAGGTCCACAAGAAGACCTCCGGCAAGGCCGTTTTTTATCCCCGAGAGGGCGTCGGAGAAGGCGCCCTTCCTGCCGCGAAATCGGTCGTGCTCCGCTGGATGAGGGCTATCGATGCTCACCCTCACGGCGTAGAGGCCGGCGGCCTTCAGTCTACCGGCGAGCTTCTCAGTGAGGCCGAAGCCGCTGGTGAAAGAGGTGGAGATCGCCCGATCGTCAACTTTTGCTACGAGGTCGGGGAGGTCGCGCCTGGTCATCGGCTCGCCGCCGTCGAAGGTGATCATGTAGGAGCCCAGGTCCAGCCCCTCTCCTATCACCCTCTCAATATCTCCGGAGCTCAAGATCTCCCCCGTCCTCGACGGAGCGCTACAGTGGAGGCAGTCGTTGGGGCAGGCCCGGATTACGGCTATGGATACCTGGTCTGGGACCCTCCTTCTGGTCATGGCCGCCACCTGGGAGGAGATCATCCGATCGAAGGCGGGGCCGGGGGCCGGGGGGATCCAGGTTGAGAATATAATCCGGTCCGGCTCTAAGCTTATCGGCTTCTCGCCGGAGAAGGTCTCGTTGATCTTCTTCATGACGGGACCTGCGATCCTCGATAGAGGGCCTTTCGCCCGGAAGACTATCTTGCCGCCTTCCGTCTCGGCCTCGATCTTCAGCAGCGGTCTTTCAGCGACTTGCATTCTTCTCCCCACCTGTCGACGATGCTTCCGAGCCTCTCCTTGATCTCCTCGTCGCCGCCAGCCTCGGCGAGCGCCTCCTTGGCGGCGCGGCAGTGGTCCCGGATCGCCTCGGAGCATAGGGCGACGGTCCTCTCCGCCGAGTGATCCTTCCTGTATATGACGGGGAGGGTGACGGAGCTCTTCTCCGACGATTTGCCCTTCTCCATCCCCAGAAACTCGTTTAGGTCGTCTGCGACCTGATATGCGAGGCCCAGGTGCGTCCCGTACCTCTCGAAGAGGGCGACGTCCTCGTCGGAGGCGCCCGCGATCATGCATCCGATCTTCGAGGAGGCGGAGATGAGGGAGGCGGTCTTCTTGGATATGCAGAGGTAATAATCTTCGGGCCCTTTCCTCATCTCCAGGTCCAGCATCTCCCCCTCGGACATATCCATGCAGGCTGCAGAGAAGGCCTCGATCACCTCCCGGCTGTAGCCGGAGAATAGACCGATGGACCTGGATATCAGGTAGTCGCCGCAGAGGAGGGCAGCCTCCATCCCGTACTTATGAAACGCAGATGCACCGCCCCTCCGTTCCGTCCCGCCGTCGAGGATGTCGTCGTGGACGAGGGAGGCGGCGTGGACGAGCTCCATCGCGAGGGCGGCGTCCAAAGACCTCCTGGGTTCGCAGCCGAAGGCCTCCGACGATAGGACGAGGATGAGGGGGCGGACCCTCTTGCCGGGGGATCTGAGGACGTACCTTATAACCGCCCCCAGCCCCGATGCGGGGAGCCTCTCCGTCAGCTCGACGAGCCCCCCTTCGATCAGATCATACTCGTCCCAGGCTTCGAACATCTCAGAGGTGGTTTGCTGGGTCCATATTTAGTTGTTGCGAAACCGGAACGACGGCTGCGCCTCGGGAAATGGCGGTTCATATGAACCTCTCCGAATATCTCCCCCGTTTTATCAGAACAATCCACCGACCACCTTCTAACGGATGCGAAGGACTAAACGGCTGCAATCCCGGAGAATATCAGGATCAAAGGCCCCGAAGTTTCTCCAGGAAACGAAAAAGATATTATACTTTATCTGCAGAAGTTCTGTTGCGCTTCATCTGCAGAAGTTCCACCGGGGATGCGTATATGAAAGAAATTTTGGCTCTATCTTCGGCTCTGCTCCTCCTTCTCGGGTCGCCGGGCTCTGCCGAGGCTCAAAGATGCGGATTCGACGAGGGTGACCAGGGATGGTGCTCCGAGGGGGCCCGCCTCACTTGGCAGCGGTTTGGAGGAGATCCTGGGGGCTTCCTCCAGGCGGAGCCGTCGGGGGGAGACCACAGCTACAGATCTCCGAGGTCTTGGTCCGGCGACTGGAGCCGCCGGGTCGAAGGGGTGCTCAGCTACCGCGATAGGCTGGTGGCCGCCGACGGATCGATGAACGAAGGGGGGATGATATCGATCCACGCCTCCGACGGGACGGTCCTCTCCACCTCCACCCCCCCTCCCGAGAGGTTCTGGACCGTCCATGAGGTCGTCCTCAACGGGACAAATTTCGGGGTCAGCGAGCCGGAGTTCCGGAGGGCCATGAGGTCGGTGGCAGAGATCAGGATCTCTTATGCGGGAACGGAAAAGAGATCCATCGTCGGCCTCGACGAGGTCGCCATTGGGCCGCCCTCGGGGCTGGACCTGTCCTCCAGCTTCGATGACGGGGACGGCGGATGGAGGCCGGAGGGGGACGCCTCCTTCTCCTGGATGGAGGAGGGGGGGAACGGCGGAGGTTTTCTCGTCGGCAGAGATCTCGGGGACGGGAACACCTGGCGCTTCTCCTCGCCCCGGTCCTGGTCCGGGGACTGGACACCTTACATCGGTGGGGTCTTGAGCTTCGACCTGAAGATGATCGGCTCGAGGAAGGGCGAGCCTTACGGGGCGGAGATGGTCGTCATCGTCGGGACCGACGGATCGGAGGTCTCCGTCTCCCCTTCGTCACCTCACTATTCGGAGGAGATGCCGGCCGCCGTCTGGACCCAACGGCGGGTCCCCTTCACCGCTTCGGCCTTTGGGACGACAGAAGAGATGTTCGGAAGGGTGATGAGGTCGGTGGACCGGATCTCGATCAGGGGCGAATACTCCGATAGATCCGACGCCGAGGGGATCGACAATGTCATCGTATCTCTGCCGATCAAAAGTGAACTCGTCTCCACCTTCGATCTCGGAGACGAGGGGTGGAGGGCGGGAAGGGACGCCACCCTCTCCTGGAGGGAGGAGGGAGGAAACCCCGGCGGCTTCCTCCTGGGCGAGGATCAGGGGTCAGGCCAGACGTGGTACTACGTCTCTCCAGCCTCCTGGTCCGGGGACTGGACCTATTACATCGGGGGAACTCTCCGCTTCGACCTCGTTGAGATAGATTCCGGCAACGGAAGCCCCACCTTTGGGGACGTCGTCCGGATATACGGCAGGGACGGATCTTACCTCTCTTGGTCCGGCGACCCCCCTGGGGGAAGCTGGACCCGCCGGCAGGTCCCCCTCGTCCCCTCGTCCTTCAAGGAGGTGGGAGGTAGCTTCGAGTCGGTGATGAGGGGGGTATCGGAGGTCTGGATCAGGGGGGAGTACAGCAACATGAGGGACGTCGGGGGCCTCGACAACGTCGTAGTCAACCTGGGGTCCCAGGAGTAGGTTGGGGGAGGCCCTCCGATCTCTTCGGTCTGTAGGGGCTGTCCCCTTCATGCCCCTACCAGCCCCGGCCCAAACGGCCCCCCCCTCCACCCGCAAAGTTTTTGGCACTTCCCCGGCAGTTGTATCCGATATGATGGGAACGATCCGACGATCAGCCCTCGGACTGATCTGCACGACTTTCGTCTTTTTGACTTTGATGACCGCTGGGTACGGTCAGATGGACCCTCAGGAGCCCGACAACGTCCTTGGGGACGCCACGTGGATGACTACAGGCGGTTCGGCCTCGGGGACGATATACCCGGCAAGGGACGTGGACTTCTTCGGCTTTGAGATCTCAAGCCCCGGGATCCTGGCGGTGAAATTGAACGCTGTCCCCGAAGAGATGAGGGCGAGGATCGACCTCTACGGCAAAAACTTCAACTTCATAACCAGGAAAGACGCCTCAAACCCCGGAGACCTGGTGACCCTCACCCTCGATCTGGCAAGCCCGGCCAGGTACTACATCGGGATCCTCGACCTGGCGGGCAAGTCCCACGATACCGGATATTCCTTCGATCTTTCCTTTGATCCCGTATTAGACGTAAACGAGCCGAACGGCGAGGCGGGAGACGCCACAGAGATAGGGTTTGGCGATCTCATAGAGGGATACATCTTCCCGAAGGGGGACGCTGACATCTTCAAGGTCTATGTAACCGGCTCGGGGATCCTGGAGGTTGCTACGGAGTCCGTACCGGAGGATATGAGGACGAGGATCGACCTCTACGGCAAGAACTTCAACTTCATCAGAAGGGTGGACGCATCAAACCCCGGGGACCTGGTGACCCTGAAGCACGACGGTGTCAATCATGGATGGTATCCGGAATGGTACTACATCGGGGTCGTCGACCTGGCGGGAGGCTCCTACAACGTCCCCTACGCCTTCAAAGCCGGCTTTGAGCCGGTGATCGACGAGAACGAGCCGAACGGCGAGATCGGGAACGCGGTGGCCATCGACTTCGGCGATCAGATAGAGGGGTACATCTTTCCCAAGGGGGACGTAGACTTCTTCAAGTTCCAGGCTCCGAGCCCTGGAATCTTGGAGGTTAAGACGGTATCGGTTCCCGAGGAGATGAGGACGAGGATCGACCTCTACGGCAAGAGCTTCAACTTCATTACCAGGAAAGACGCCTCAAACCCCGGGGATAAGACGACCCTCCGGTTCGACGTAAAGAACCCGGGGGCGTATCATATCGGGATCGTCGACCTGGCGGGCAACTCCCTTAAGGTGCCTTACACCTTTGAGACCTCCTTCGAGCCGGTGGTGGACGGAAACGAGCCGAACAGCGAGATCGGGGACGCCACCCCCATAGGCCCCGACGAGGCTGTCGGGGGGACGATCTTCCCGGCGGGGGACGCGGACTTCTACAAGCTCTGGATGGACGGCCCAGGGGACCTGGAGGCGAAGCTCGAATCCGTCCCCGAAGATATGAGGGCTAGGATCGACCTCTACGGCAAGAACTTCAACTTCATCACCAGGGCGGACGCCTCAAACCCCGGCGACCTGGCCGCCCTCAAATATGAGGCTCCCGGACCCGGCTGGTACTACATCGGGATCGCCGACCTGGCGGGCAAGTCCCACAACATCGGCTACACCTTGCGGACCGTCGGCGTCGGCGGTGAGCTCGGGGTGAGCGGTTCTGTTCCGATGGAAAACGGAGCTGCCGGAACGATGGCTGGAGAGGCCAAAGAGGTTGCGGAGGGCGGAGCCGGCGGGACGACGGCGGCCTCGTATCAAGAGGCGACCCTCACCCATTCTGGGTTTGATTTCTCCGAAGGGACCACCGGTGAGTACCCCACCTTCGATGGAGAGATCATAACCTGGCAGCCCAGCGCCGAAGATCACCCCGATTATCCCCGGGATAGCGGCCACCTCTGGTGGAGGAACACCCATCTCGACGATCAGAACCGGGTAGGCCAGACCAGGGATATGGGATTGGTCGATCTCGCCTCGGTCCGAAGCGTCCCTGTGGAATGGGACAAGTCGCCCCTGGTACCTCCCCTCCTCGTCGGCCATACCATAGTCGCCAGGTGCTACGACGGCTACGTCAAGTTCCAGGTGATATCGGTGGATCCAGAGGTCGAGGAGGTCCTGGTCAGGTACTTCCATTCAGCCGACGCCACCTTCGCCGATGCCGCGAGCTGAGAAGACTATGGATAGTTGGCAGGGGAGATAAGATGGATAATGGTGCCGATATGATGGCGCAGATATCTCGATCGATAGGGGGCGGATATGATAGGGGATGAGATCCTGGAGAAGGCGGGGCTTGAAGAGGAGAGGGGTGTCAGAATCTTGCGCCTCGCCGGCGACCCCTACGAGATGGGCTACCAGCACGGCCGCCTCCTCTCGGCCGAGATAGACCTGATGGTGGGTACGACGCTTCCGGCGACAGCAGCCTACGTCGCCACCATGACGGGATCCGACATCAGCCGGGCGGAGGAGGTCCTCTGGACCGGCCAGAGGCGGGCGGAGCCGTTCCTTCCGAAGGGGCTCAGAGAGGAGATGGTGGGGACCGCCGACGGCGTCCGAGACGGCGGGGGGAGGGCGAGCTTCGAAGAGATCCTCCTCTGGAACACCAACTACGACCAGTGGTGCATCTACTGCCATCCCAATTACTGGAACTGCGACGGCCCCGACGGCAGAGAGGGGCCAGAGCCCGCCGCTTCGAAGAGCCCCGGCAGGGGGACAGCCGGGGGCGGGTGCAGCAGCTTCTCCGCCTGGGGCGAGGCCGTCGGGGGCGCTGGGGAGCTGATCTTCGGGAAGAACGAGGACAACTTCAACATGCCCGGCCAGCTCGCAAACCGGATGATGGTGGTCGCCGATCCCGACGATGGCTTCGGCCACGCCTTCATGACGTACCCGGGGATGATCGGCCTCGACGGGGGCGTCAACGAGGCGGGCTTCGAGATGATGACCCAGCTTTCCTCGATGCGGCACGAGTCGATGGACGGCTGCGGCATCGCCGTCTTCACCCGCCTCCTCCTCGCCTCCGCGAGGAGCGTCGAGGACGCCATCGATATCTTCCGGGAGCGGCCCCGGTGTGCTGGGATCGCCTACCACGTCGCCGACGGCGGAGCCAGGCAGGCGGCGGTCGTCGAGACCTCCGCCAAGAGGGTCGCCGTCCGCCGCCCGATGGAGGGGGTCGATGCCCTCTGGCAGACGAACCACTCCAACTGCTACCCCGGCTGGATGGGCTACTCCGGCTACAACATGGTGAGGGACCAGGCTCCCGTCAACGATCTCCTCGACGTATCCACCATCGAGAGGTGGCAGGCTGCCCTTCGGGACCCCTACAACTTCTCCGTCCAGGCCCCCAGCAGGTTTGAGAGGTACAGCCAGCTGATCCACGAACACTATGGCAAGATAACCCCGGAGGTCGCCGTCGAGATCCTCAGCGACCGCTACGATCCCTACACCCGGATGACCAGGCCGGAGGGCTTTCCCTCCTGGACCAACAACATTCTCTGCACCATCTGCGCCCTCTACCCCGACTTCGCATATCGGGCGAGGGAGCCCCTGGGAGCCTTCAGGGCCCACATCGCCAACATGTGGTCCCTCGTCGCCGTCCCAGCCACCGGGGACCTGTGGCTGGCGATCCGGGGGTTTCCCGCCCAGGAGGGGGGCTACGAGCATTTCAACCTCCACGACCTCCTCGGTCGGCGGTGACGGCCCGCCCCCTCCGGACCTCGCCACCCGACCCGCGAACACCACCAGTCGCTGCGCCCTCCTTTCCTCTCGACCCCGCCCCCACCTTCCCGCCCCCGGACTGCCCCGCCGACCGGAGAATCGACCCGCCAAATCCCCCCGGCCTCCAATCCGAAGACCTCATATCTCCCTGCCCCCTCCGACTCGAAGAAAAAATCAGGGCGGAGAAGAATCGACACCCTTTTATCGATTCAAATTATTAAATAGGCCCATGAGATCGCGGCCGATGGCGGGGACGCCTTCCGCAGGAAGGGCGAGCGGGACGGCAACAGGCCCCTCGATCCGGATTCTTTTTATTTTGATCTTCGCAATTTTAGTCCTCGCCGCCGATTCGTCGCTGGCCTCCCCTTCAAACCCAGAGATGAGGAGGCTCGGCTTCGAGGAGCGCCCCGTCATGATGATCCTGGGGGCGGGGTCGGGGGCGGTCCCGGCGCCGGGGATCCATCAGATCGAAGAGGAGGAGGAGGAGGCGGCCTCCGGGGAGTCTGAGCCTCCGGCGGGACCGGCGATCGGACAGGAATATTCCCCCATACTCCTTCCTTCCGCCGACGCGATACTCCTGGACCCGCCCGCGGACCCCTCCTCCGCAGCCATCGCCGCCGAGCTTCAGGAGATCCGGGACCTCCAGGCCGGCGCCACCGAAGAGGCGTTGGAGCGGGTCGCCTTCTGGACGGCCGTTCCCTCATCGGTGAGGTGGAACGAGATCGCGAGGTCCCTCGTCATAAAGTACCAGACCGACCCGCCGATGGCCTCCCGGGTCTACGCCCTCGTCTCCGTCGCCCAGTACGACGGCCTCGTCGCCGCCGGGGCGAACGCCGAACGGTTCAGCCGCCCTCCGCCAGGCCACCTCGACCCCGGCGTCACCCTCCTCGATCCCCGGTCCGACCGGTCCGGCGGGGCGGTGGGTGTTGCCGCCGATGAGGCGGCGGCCCGGGAGACCGGGGCCCTGGTGGTGGCGGCTGCTGAGACGGCGACCTCATCGTACCCGTCGGAGGGGGCGGTCGTCGGGGCAGCCTCCGCCGCCGTCCTCGCCTACCTCTACCCCGACGAATTCGCCTATCTCGAAGGACTGCTCCAGGATCAGGAGGAGGCCCTGGTTCTGGCGGGGGCGGCCTTCCCCTCCGACGTCGAGGCAGGAGACCTCCTGGGTAGAAGGGTGGCAGAGTTGGTCATCGACCACGCCCGGAGCGACGGCTCGGACCTGGTGGGGGAGGTCAATGTACCCGTCGGCCCCGGATACTGGACGGGGGACGACCCACTACGTCCACTATGGGACAAGGTGACCCCCTGGACGACCGACGATATAACCCGATACCGCCCCGGCCCGCCCCCGTCCTACGGCACTCCCGAGTTTGTCGCCTCCTTAGAGGAGGTGAGGAGGATCGCCTACGGCCGGACCGAGGAGGAGCGGAGGATCTCCGAGTTCTGGGCCGACGGGACCGGGACGTACACCCCGCCGGGCCACTGGAACGCCATCGCCTCTGATCTGATCGCGGACCGGGGCTTGGGCGAGCTGGAATCCGCCCGGACCCTGGCGGTTCTGAACATCGCCCTGATGGACGCGGGGATAAGCTGCTGGGACGCCAAGTACCACTACTGGCTCCTCCGCCCCTGGATGGCCGACCCCAGGATCACCACCTCCGTCGCAAAGCCACCCTTCCCCTCCTACACCTCGGGCCACGCCAGCTTCTCCGGGGCAGCCTCGGCGGTCCTCGGCTGCATCTTCCCCGATGACGGCGATGAGATAGCGGCCATGGCCGAAGAGGCGGCAGCCTCGCGGCTCTATGGCGGGATCCACTACCGATTCGACAACGACGAAGGGCTCGAATCGGGGCGGACGATAGGCCTTGCGGCCGTCGAGATGGTGATGAAGGAAGGCTGCTACTGATCGTGAATTCGAGGGGTTTTGATCGTCCTCGACTCCCCGTCCCTTCCGGCCGCGACCGGCGCGGTCGCACCGGCTTTGTTACATCGAGAATAAACGTCTAAAACCAAGAGATGTCCAGGGGTCCGGAGATGGGGCGCCACCCTGGAAATAGACCTTCTGGAAATGCTCTTATTCGCAGAACCGGGCTAGAAAGGCAGATCTATTTCGGAGCCCACCGATGTCATCGGGTTTTAAGGGAGCTTGCTGGTCGAAAGGCGGCGCTTTTGTCCCGCCCTCCAGAGTCCCTCCTCAGCTTCCCTCCAAGACCCGGTCCATCATCTCCTTCAGCCTGTCCACCCGCTCGTGGGGGCTTGAGGGCTGATACTCCACGACCCTCGTAGGCCTCAACAGCTCCGTCACCCTTCCGGTGGAGACCTCTGCAGAGTAGGCGGGGGCCGAGAGCCTGACGGCGTTTCGGTACCTTTCGGGATCGAAGACGGAGATCCGCCACGGCTCCACGCCCACCACCAGGTCCAAGCCCGAGATGGGGGCGGGGAGGGCGGCGTCGCTGTACCCCTCGACCACCACTGCGTCGTGCTCTTTGGCGATTCTTCGGTAGGCGGATCTTATCGCCCTGCCGTAGTGGGCCTCCACCAGGCGGTTTAAGTCGTTTGCGTCCTCCGCCCTGAAGACCTCCCCCGCCTTCTGGTATAGCTTCCTCAAGATCTCCATTTCGCCGTTGAGGTGGACTTTGGGGCTCTCGACGAGGAAGCTCCTTTCGCCTCCGCAACCGGATTCGCATCCGTCCTTCGACTCACCTTCCCCCTCGGGCCAGAGGGTGATCCTGTCGATGATGAAGGTGGGAAGCCCCGTGGCGGGATCGATCTGCGAGGGTTCGGACCAGAGCCTGTGGACCGGGTTTATCAGCTCTTCGGGGACGTCTCCTGTGGACTCCTCTTTGAGGAGCCCCGCATCCCTCCCATAGAGCCTCCCTGTAGAGAGCGCCCTAGCCACGACGTCGTAGTCGTACCAGATGTTGTTTCCCGCCATGGGCTTGAAGCCGCAGACATTGAGCCCCTCGTCCCGCAGGTGCGAGAGGAGCGCCCGGGAGAAGGTGGTCTTCCCCGAATCCACCCCCTTCAACCCCACCACCAGAACCTGATACATCCTCTGCCTCCTCCTCCGAACCTTCATGCCCGCAGATCTTCAGACTTCTCCGTGGGGACCCGATCCCTGATATGACTCCCGATACGATTCATTATTTGAATCCAGATCTGATTCCCCTTCAACGGGGAGATCCTGTCGTTTTCCCCCGTTTTTATAACTTTTGATCGCCAAAAACTGATAAAAAATGTTCATTTACCGAAATAACATCTATAATTTTAAAGCTATTAATTAAAATTAATCTTAATTTATAATAATTTGCCTCAGCCGGCAACGGCTATAAACCAGCGAGGCCAAAATGAGGCTGTTTTGTCCCCTCACGCCAAAAGCTTCGAGCTCTTCATCGCCATAAGGCACGTCGCATCTCGCAGGCGCCAGACGATCCTGTCGGTGGGGGCCGTCGCCCTCGCCGTCTCCATATCCCTGATATTCACCTCCCTTGGGAACGGCTCCCAGATGGTCCTCACCGAGATCGTCGAGGAGAAGCTCCCCCACGTCCGGATCACCCCCGACGGGAAGGAGAAGTACATCCACCTCTACCGGGGGCTCCTCGATCGGGTCGCCGCCATCGAGGGGATCAGCTCCACTTCGGCGACCCTATCGACCCAGGCGACGATCTCCTTTAAGGAGAAGAGGAGAAACGCCCTCCTCCGAGGGGTCGATCCCACCGCTGAGGACGCCATCTACAAGATAAGCTCTTCGATGGTGGAGGGCGACTTCTTCGAGATCCAGGATGGAAAAAAGGTCGTCATGGGATCGAGGCTTGTGGAGAGGCTCGGCCTGAAGGTCGGCGACCGGGTCGATGCGACCTTTCCTGGGGCGAAGAGCACCGACCTTCGGGTGGTGGGGATCTTCGATACCGGAACCCCCCTCGACGAGACCGTCGCCTACGTCTCCCTCAGGACTGCTAAGGAGTTCCTCGACGAGGGGGACGTCGTAAACTCCATCGAGCTTAGGCTCTTGGATATTTATGATGCTGAGAGGGTCGCCGCCGCCGTCGGGGACCTCGGCTACGAGGCCGCGCCCTGGCAGGAGACAAACCCCGAGATCGTCAGGTCGATCGAAGTCGGGGGGTTCTGGAGGTCCCTCTCCATCTTCTTTGTTATGATCATCGCCGCCTTCGGGATAGCTGCCATCATGAATATGCTCGTCCTGGAGAAGGTCCGGGAGATGGGGATGCTCCTCGCCCTGGGGGCGGACCGATCCGACCTACTCAAGATCTTCGTCCTCGAGTCTGGGGTCCTCGGCCTCTTGGGAGGCCTCCTCGGATCCGTTTTGGGCCTCTTGGGCATCCTTGCCCTGGGGAGCTTCAGGTTCGAGACGACGGCAGGGGGAAGGGAGCTCACCTCCATACCCCTGGTCATCGACCCCTGGAACTTTCCAGCGTACATGATCATGGCCGTAGCCCTCAGCCTCCTGGCGGGAGCGTACCCCGCCTATAGGGCTTCGAAGCTCGACCCCGTCGAGGCGCTCAGGGGCGCGGAGGCGGGGTGGAGGAGGCGGACGGGGTGGAGGCCGACGTTCCTCGAGGAGGTCCTGGCGTGCCGGTGCATCTCCCTGGGGTTTGAGACGGCAGTGGCCACGAGGCACATCATCTCCAACAGGAGGGGTACTGCCTTCACCCTCCTATCGGTGGGGGTAGCGGTGGGGGTCATCATAATGTCCCTGGGGATCACCGAAGGGGTCATAGGCGAGATCGTGGCCGGGACCATCGAGAAGAACCCCCACGTCTACATCGAGCCGAAGGAGGACGAGGAGTACCTCCACCTCTACAGGACCATATCCGATCGGATCTGGGATCGCCCCGAAGTCGTCGCCGTCTCCCCCAGGCTCGTGGGCCAGGGGGCGGCCCGTTACCGGGATAACGTGGAGGGGGTGGAGTTCATCGGAGTCGATCCAGGCTCAGAAGACCTCCTTCTGAACGTCCAGGCCTCGATCCTCGAGGGAGACTTCTCGGATCTGAGATATGGGAGGAGGTCCGCCTTCATCGGGGTTAAGCTCGCAGAAAACCTCGGGATCAAGCCCGGTGATGCCTTCGACCTCGTCCTGAAGGACCGGACGGTGAGGCTGAAGGTGGCGGGTTTGGTGGAGAAGGGGACGGCGAAAGACTCGAACCTCGTATACATACCCCTCAAGACAGCCCAGGTCCTGGTGGGAGAAGGGGACGTCGTCTCAGAGATCGGCGTGAGGCTCTCGAACTTCGAGGACGCTCCAGCGGTGGCTGAGGATCTGGGATCCGCCCTCCACCTCGAGACGAGCACATGGCAGGACTTCAGCCGGGAGATCGCACGGTTTGTAGCCACCCAGTCGCGGATAAACCTCATCTTCTACTCCATGATCATCGCCATCTCCGGCTTCGTAATCGCCAACACCACCATCATGATCGTAAGCAGAAGGACCCGGGAGATCGGGATAATGATGGCTATGGGTGCAGATGAAAGGTCCATCCTCAGGATATTCCTCTTCGAGAACCTCATCCTCGCCCTCCCCGGAGGCATCCTGGGGTCGATCGTCGGCCTCGCCGCCGGGAGGGCGATAGCCACCTTCGGACCCACCGGGTTTGGGGACGTACCCCTCACCTTCACCTTGCGGCCGGAGCTCGTCGTCTACTCGATCCTCTTCGCCCTCTGCCTCAACTTCCTGGCGGGGCTCTACCCGGCCCTCAGGGCGTCGAAGCTCAATCCCGTCGAGGCGATGGCCCAGGACTGAGATCTCCGAAAGTCGGCATATTGACAAAAGGCGGGGATCATCAGCGAAGAGGCTCGTAAGGGGGGCTTATCACCTCACCATTATCTCGTACCCTCTCGCCTCAAGCGCCTCTCTCATCTCATCGATATGGTCGAAGCCCCGGGCCTCCACCTCCAGCTCGACCCTGGTTCTGAAGAGGGAATGGTCCAGGCCGCCCCTGGCATGATGGATCGATAAGACGTTTCCCCCCTCCTCTGCCACGGTGCCCAAAAGGCGGGCGAGGGAGCCGGGGACGTCGTCGATGCAGGCGGAGAATCTCATGATCCTCCCGTTCTTCATAAGCCCCTGCCTTATCACCCTCTCCAGGAGGGGCGGGTCGAGGTTGCCTCCACTGATCAAAAGGACGACTTTGCCCCCCTTCGGGACCAGGACCTTCGAGGCGAGAAGGGCGGCCAGGGGCGCGGCCCCTGCCCCCTCCGCCAGGACCTTCTTCCTCTCCAGAAGGGCCAGGACCGCCGAGGCTATCTCCTCCTCCTCCACCAGGACCACCTCGTCGACGAGCTGGCGAATTATGGGATAGTTCGCCTCGCCGATCTCTTTGACGGAGATGCCGTCGGCGATGGACCTCTTCGCCTCGACCTTGACCCGCCTCCCCTCTCGGAGGGCCTGGTGGGCGGAGGGGCAGGCGGCGGCCTGGACCCCCACGATCCTCGTCTCGGGCTTCAACCCCTTTATCGCCGTGGCCACGCCGCTTATGATGCCGCCTCCGCCGATGGGGACGACGACGACGTCAGGGTCGGGGAGGTCCTCCAGGATCTCAAGGCCCATCGTCCCCTGGCCTGTGATTATCTCCAGGTCGTCGTAGGGGTGGATGAAGAGCCTCCCGTCCCCTGCGATCCTTTTCGCGACGGAGATGCTCTCGGCGAGGCTATCTCCCGCCAGGATCACCTCCGCCCCGTACCCCCGGGTAGCCTCCTGCTTTCCCGCAGAGGCCCAGACCGGCATCACGATGGTGGCACAGACCCCCGCGGCCCGAGCGGCGAGGGCGACCCCCTGGGCGTGGTTTCCTGCGGAGGCGGCGACGACCCCTCCGGTTCCCATCTCTTCACGACGGCGGAGGAGCTTGTAGGTGGCCCCCCTCACCTTGAAGGAGCCGCCTGTCTGGAGGCACTCCAGCTTCAGATAGACCTGGGATCCCGCCATCCGGGAGAAGGTGGGGGAATGGACGAGGGGGGTGCGGATGACCCTCCCCTCCAAAAGCCTGGCCGCCCTCCTGACATCCTCCAGGTCGATTTCGGTTTTATCCATCCCCTTCATCCCCTCTTCCCCTTCAGAGGAGGGCCAGGGCTTCATCTCCCCTCATCCCCACCTCGACCCCTAGGCCGGCGGCTGACCCGTTGACCTCCTTCACCTCTCCCGCCAGGAGGTCCCCGATGCCTTCTATGGAGCTTCTCCCGGGGGGCTTCACCCTCGCCGCCGGGTATCCGAACCTATCCAAGGCCGATACGTCGAAGGCGCCGCAGCCCACCAATCCTTTCGTTCCCACCACAAAGACGATATTGGCGGGCCCCAGGGGGATGACGTACCCCTTAGCCACCCCGCCCTCGTACGACAAATCCTCTTGAATCATAATAGACCCCATCCCAAGCAGCCTCTCCGCCGTCCTCAGGTCCCATGGCCCAGAAATCGACCCCTTTGGGATCCATCTCCATCATCCCCACCCGAGGCCTGTGGAGCCTCCGTCGAAAGGACGACATCGAGTTTTACTGCCATTGTAATCATCGATCGTTCATATATATCTAAACTGATATAGATTTTTCCAGCCCCGGCAAGAAGAGCGCTCCCCGACCGGATATCCTCTGGACATCTGCCGCATATTATTCCCGCAGAAACTACTTAAAGATAAAAGTTGATTCATACCCGATGGATCAGCTCGTAGTCCTCCAGGAGATATTCGAGTCTTACATGAGGGGCGGCTCTTCTCGTTCCATAGATCCTAAATCGATAAGTGGCGATTGTGCCGATCTCGTCGCCGCCCTCCTGGAGAGCTTCGAAGAGGGGCAGATCGACGAGAATATCTGCATCAGGCTATTCAACTGTCTCTCCGACATTTATGATATCAAAAGGCTCGGGGACATCTGCAGGCTGGCGGGCCATCTTGGGGTTGCGGCGAGATGTTACAACAAGGCCCTATCCCTCACATCCGACCGGCACGTCAGGTCCGTCCTCCTCAACAACCTCGGCCAGGTTCACGCCCGGCAGGGGTACCTCGGCAGGGCGCTCCACCACTACGAGCTGGCGGCGGAGGGGTTCACCGATCTCGGGGACGTGGGGTCTCTCGCCCACGTCCTTGGGAACATGGGGTCTGCCTACAGGTCGAGCCAGAATTATGATAAGGCTATGGAGAGCTGCCGCAAAAGCCTGGAGATCTTCGAGAGCCTCCGTGACGACTTCGGCGTCGCCCAGATGACCGGAAGCCTCGGCAGAATTTACGCCGAGACCGGCGAATTCGACCTCGCCCTCCAGCAGTACGAGAAGAGCCTCTCGGACTTCGAGGGTCTCGGGGATCAGAGGCAGGTAGCCTGGCTTCTGAACCGGATGGGGCGGGTCAACGCCGAGATGGGGGAGGAAGAGGTCGCCATCGGCTACTATCACAAGTCCATGGAGATCTTCGAGGGCATCGGCCAACAGCAGAACGCCGGGGTCGTCCTCTCGAACCTCGGGCGGCTATACCTGGACCGGGGCGACTACGACCTCGCCGCCGACCACCTGGAGACGAGCCTCGATCTGATCAGAAAGAGCATGCAGCCGGTCCGTGCCAACGCCGTGTCATGGCTATCTGCCGCCAGGTCGATCCAGGCCCGGGAACTTCACCAGCAGGCGCTTCATGCCATCGGCGGCACGGAGGAGGATCGGTCCGGGTTGGACCTCTTCGTGGAGGCGTCGATGAAATACGCCGCCATCGGAGAATGCTACTCAGAGCTGGCGGCGACCCAGGGTGTGGGCCTCCCCGAGCTGGAGGTGGTGGCGGGGATAGCTCGGTTCGCCTCCGCCCTGATGATCCTGGAGACGGAGACCGACGCCGATAGGGCGATCAAGCTCGCGGAAGAGGCGGTGATGGCCTTGAACTCCGCCCTCTCGAAGGCGGAGGACGACCAGGAGACCCCCTCCGTCGAGGGGTTACGCCGGAGCATGATGGGGGTGAAGGAGGCCTGGCGCATCGCCCTTGCGAAGGACGAGCCCTGGCAGCTCTCCGACGTCGTCGCCGACGCCACCGAGCATTTCACCCAGGGGGTCCTCCAGCTCGGCTCCGCGGGGAGGGGCTGCAAAGAGGCGTGCGGACACCTCCTCCCGGCCTTCAAGAACCTGGGAAGGTTCATGACGGCGATGCTCCAGGGCGAACCCCCGGGAGACCTCTCGGATAGCATGACCTATCTCAAGCGGGCGGAGAGCGCCTTCGAGCTCGTAGCCCCCGACCTGGGGATGATAAGCTCCTTCCAGATCAGAGAGGCCCGCTTGATGGTGGAGCGGCTCCAGGATATCGCGAAGGGTGGGACGGCGGAGAGGGGTCTTCTTCTCGAGACGTATCAGAGGGCGCTCCTCCTCATGGGCCGGGTCCTCACCAGGGCGGCCCTCAAAGAGGCGGCGGAGCTGGAAGTCGTCAGGACCTGGGACGAGTCCATGAACCTCTCGGAGGAGAGGCCCCTCGGCAAACCGAAGCCTAAGGCAGCGACCTTCTCGGAGATGGGGGCGCGGCGGTCGGCCTCTACGGAGGCAGAACCGATGGAGGATCGGGAGATCCTCCTCGAGGACGGGGGGGCTCAGATCTCCAAGCCTCCTCTGATCCGCCCCGTCGAAGAAGTCCTCATTCTGGAGGGTTTTCCTCCGTTGGGAGGGTCCGTCAGATCATCAGAATCGCTCTACCGTCCTGGAGGGGGGTTGCCTCTGGACCTGCCCCTCGAAGACCCCCGGGGGGGAGATGGGGGGACGACGTCGACGATGGAGGTCCCCGATCCCTTGGAATCGCCATCTTCCCATGGTATTTTGGAGAATCCCGCATGCATTGATTCTGCGGCGATCAAGGCTCGCCGGAGATCTCCGGCCAAGTACATCTCCAAATTCGCCACCGCCCTTGCGGCGGACCTCGGGGAGATCCTTCCGGGAAGGTCGGAGTTTCGGACCCCTCGGTTGCAGAGGTGGTCCACCAGGGCGGTCCTGGAGTTTCTGGTCAGCAGAGGGTTCAGCCTCTCTTTGGCCCTCGTAATCCTATACCTCCTCATCGATCTGACCCACTACTTCATATAGGTCAGAGCCGAAACCCGGAGGTCGACCTCGAGGTTGAGGCCGACGATCTTCGGGACGCTCCTGCCATGGGCCGTCCGATCTTGAGATCACCATCATGAAGAGACGAAAGCTAGAGATGATACTGGAGGGGTTGGAGGGGTTCTCCGCCCCCGACCCCAGCCTTGAACAGTACGTCACCCCCGCTTCCATCGCCTCCCATCTCCTCTATTCCGCCCTTCTGCGGGGGGACCTGGAGGGGACGGTCTGCGACCTGGGGTGCGGTACCGGGACCCTGGTGATAGGGGCCGCCCTCCTGGGGGCGAGGTCCGTGGGGGTCGAGGTCGACCCCTCCGCCCTCAAGATCGGGGTGGAGAACGCGAGCCGCCTCGGCGTCGACGTCGATTTCGTGAGGGGCGACGTCTCCTCCATAGCCTTGCGAGGCGTCTCGACGGTGGTGATGAACCCCCCCTTTGGGGCCCAGAAGGGGAGCCGCGGGGATCGTCCCTTCCTCAGAAAGGCTGCGGAGATGGGAGAGGTGGTCTACTCGATCGCCAACGCCGGAAGCGAAGGGTTCATTAGACGGTTCGTAGAACCCTGCAAGGTCGAAGAGGTCGAGAAGATCGCCTTTCCCTTGAAACGGTCCCTGGCATTTCACACGAGGGACGTCAAGATCATAGAAGTCGAATTATATCGGATAATTTGCAGGTGAACCATAATATGCGATCCAATTTTGTAATCCCCGGTGAAGTAGTCGGCACCGCCGAGGAGTTCCTCCCCGGCGAAGGCACCTACGTAAGAGGAGAGCACCTCCGGGCATCGACTACGGGGGTGATCGAGGTGGACGCCAAAAACAGGTCTGCAAAGGTCCTTCCCAGGATAAACGCCCCCATAAAGCTGAGGAACGGGGACGTGGTCGTCGGCCAGATAACAGACCTGAAAGATAGCCTGGCGATCCTCCGTCTCGCCTTCAAGAGGGGGTGCGAGGAGAGGCCGATCCACAATACAGAGGCTCTGATCCATATATCCAGGGTCAAGAACTCCTACGTCAAGGATATCCGCTCCGTCCTGGGCCTCAGGGACATCATCAAGGCGAAGATAATCGACGATACGCCCACCATAGGCCTATCGATAGTCGACGGGGACCTGGGGGTGGTGAAGGCCTACTGCGGAAGGTGTGCAACCCCCCTTCGCATAGAGGGTGATCGGCTCGTCTGCCCCGACTGCGGACAGGTGGAGTCCCGGAAGCTCAGCACCGATTTCGGAACCGGAGTGATCAGATGAACGTGAAGATCCTGAAAAAGACCGAAGAAGAGCTTCACCTGGAGTTCGAGGGGGAGAGCCACACCCTCCTCAACCTCCTGAGGACGGAGCTTCTTAAGGACGATAGAGTCCTCCTCGCCACCTACGACGCCAAGTTTCCGATGATGACCAACCCCATATTCCGGCTGAAGACCCGTGAGGTCGATCCCGTCCTCCTCCTCAACGAGGTCGCCGTCAGGGTAGCCGGGCTATGCGAGGAGTTCGAAGAGGAGTTCAAAGCAGCGGTCGGATGATAGAGATAGACGGGTCCTTCGGCGAGGGCGGGGGGCAGATAGTGAGGACCGCCGTCGCCCTATCGGCGGTCACCGGCGACCCCGTCCGGATAACGAGGATCAGGGATAATAGGCCAAAGGCGGGCCTCTCGCCCCAGCACGCCACGGCTATAAAGGCTCTCGCCAGGGTCGCCGACGCCGAGATCCGGGGGGTGAAGCCGGGATCTTCTGAGATAATTTTTCTGCCCCGGGATCTTCGGGGCGGCGAGTACCAGGTCGATATAGGGACCGCCGGGAGCGTCACCCTCCTCATCCAGTGCCTCCTCCCCGCCCTCGTCTTCGCCGACTCTCCAGCGACCCTGACCGTCCGGGGCGGAACCGACGTCCGATGGTCTCCGACGATCGATTACCTATCGCGGGTCGCCCTCCCCGCCTTCGGCGAGTTCGCCGTAAGATCGACCCTATCCTGTGAGAGGCGAGGCTATCACCCCAAAGGGGGAGGGGTCGTCGTCCTCAAGACGGTTCCGGGAAGGCTTCATAGGGCAGACATCACCCCATCGAAATGCGGATCTGTCGAGGGGATCTCTCACTCGTCCAACCTCCCGGAGCACGTCGCTCGAAGGCAGGCGGAGGCGGCTAGAGATATTCTGAAAGGTGCGGGGTATAGAGCCGATATAGGGTGCGAAGTTGAGGAGCTTCCCTCCACTGGGAGCGGGATCACCCTCTGGTCAGGGCGGAAGGGAGAAAGCGCTCTGGGAGAGCGGGGGCTTCCGGCCGAGAAGGTGGGGGCCCTCGCCGCCGAGGAGATGAAAAGAGAGCTGAGGTCGGAGGCGGCGGTAGATCGCCATCTAGCAGACCAGCTCGTCCCCTACCTCGCCCTGGCAGGGGGATCGTACACCGCACCCATCGTATCGAGCCATGCCTCGACGAACATCTGGACTGCCAAAAAGTTCTTGGACGTAGAGATCTTCGTCGAGGAGGGAGATGTGACGACCTTCAGGGCCGACCCCTGAACTGATATGCGGCCGTATTCTTCCTTTTTTGCTAAGGACCCAAAAGATGGGAATCATCGGCGGAAGATGAACCCTAGACCCGGCTGTACCTCCGCAGCTGGGACCTTATGTAAATGGCCACCTCCTCACCCCTGAAGATCCCAGCGTGCCCCTCGCATAGGAGGTCCGCCTTCAGCTCCAGGAGCTTCTCCATCGACCTCCTCCATTCGGAGATATCTGAACCCCAAACGTCCCTGAAGGGTCCGTGGACGTCCTGGCCGAAGAGGACCCTTCCCTCTTCCATATCAAAATAAGCAGCGATGGATCCGGGGGTGTGGCCCGGGATGGCTACGAAATGAAACTCCAGGTCCCCGATCTTTTGAGCCGTCTCATCTCCTTCAAGGACCGTATCTACCTTTTCGGGCCAGTACTCGATCCCGTAGAGGTCGGCGGCGGTGAGGGCGGGATCGCCGAGTTCGATGGCATCCCGATCTCCTCGGTGGGCCGTCACCCTGCAGCCGGTCGCCTCTTGGATCCTGGATATCCCCCCTATATGGTCGATGTGGCCGTGGGTGGCGACGAGGTGGCCGATCCGGGCTGGGTCGAAGCCGAGGGCCTCGACGTTTGCCAGGATCGCTCCGGCGCCGGGGCCGGCCCCAGCGTCGATCAGGACGAGCTTCCGGCCGGCGTCAACGAGGTAGACGCAGCAGTCGGCGGGGTGGGATATCCCCGCGCCCCCCACCAGATATATCCCCCTCCAGATCTCTTTCGGCTCCATAATGGTCGGTAGAGGAGGTTGCTCTTACTTAGACCTCACCGCTTCGGGCATCAGCTCCGCCCTTTATCGTCACGATCATCATCGACGCGGTAGTTCTCTTCGAGATCCTCATCTTCGCGATCTTCGCCGCAACGATCATCCTCGGCACCTTCGATCTCGACGTCCTCCCTGAAGGATCGAAGCCTCTTGATGCTCATATTGTGCTCCAGAACCAGGACCCCGGCGATGAAGGCCAGGAGGATCAGAAAGAGCCTGAAGGCCCTGGGGGCGCCCTCCCTGTAGAAGCTGACGTCGATGTACGCCCTCTTCTGCAGGTCGGTCCAGATGAGGGCGGTCCTTCCGTCGAGGGTTCCTACAGCGTCGGGGTCCGGCCGTGCCCTCCCCAGGATACGGTCGCCGGTGGCGTAGCCTTCGGGGAGGACGACCCTCACCGATTCGCCCTCCTCGACGGGGGCGATGAACCTCTGTTCCGAGATGGGGATGGTGTAGCTCATGTGGCCTCTGACTGGCCGATGGGTGGCGACCTGGTACCGGTAAGACCCCCGCCAGAACTGGACCTCCGTCTCCACGGGGACCGTCGACCCCTGAGAGTCGAAGAGGAGTATCTCGACCTTGTAGGGGAGGGTGAGGTCGAAGCTAGTCCCGTTGGCGGGGACTATAGCCTCCGCCTCGGACCTTTCGAGGAGGTAGGTCGTCCCCTCGAACCCGTCGGAGACGAGCCCCTGGGACGACGGCGCCGTCGCCAGGAGCAGAAGGGGCAAGAGGAGGATCAGAACCTTCGGCCACGTCGGATCAGCTCTTCGGTCCATATCATCCCTCCCCTCTATCGCCATCGATGGTCTAAGATCCCGGCTCAGGCCCGCCAACTTTTTCGCAGCCCTTCAGTTCCGGCCTCTCCGGGGCGGCCGCTCCCCTGGAGAGGTCGCCGACTTCCCACGAACCGGATGGCATAAAAACTTCCCCATCGATAACTTATTATCGGCTCAATGCCTATGGGCGAGGTCGCCTATATGAACGCCACTGACGTCGGGGGGTTCCCGAAGGGGAAGGTGAGGATCAGGAGGTTTGAGCCCCGCGACTTCTCCGAGGCGGTGAGGCTGGACGCCGAGGCTGGAGGAGGCCACGACCCTTACCTCCTCACCTACTTCTACGAGAACTACCCCACCACCTTCCTGGTGGCGGATCTGGACGGGAAGGTCGCCGGGATGATCCTGGGGTTTAGGCAGTCGCCCCTGGAGGGGAGGGTCTTCTGGCTCGCCGTGAGGCCGGGGGAGTGGGGGCGGGGTGCTGGCAGGAGGCTGATGATGGAGCTTTTAGAGACGTTCCGCCGCCTGGGAGTTTTGGAGGTGATCCTGGAGGTGAGGGCCGGGAACAAGCGGGCTCAGAGGCTGTATGTCGACCTGGGCTTCGAGATCTACACCACCTGCAAGGGCTACTACCCCGACGGCGAGGCGGCGATCATCATGAGAAGGTCGCTGTAGCAATACGTAAAATTTTCATATGACTTTCTCCATCTCTTCAACCCCTGTCGAAAGGTTGAACTAGGTGGCCCCTTTTCTAGCTGGCTGAACGAAGGTGGTTTTATTTGCAGTTGCTCTTGATCCACTCTGATTACATCGAGTTTGAGGCGAAGAGGCCGACTCCCGTAGCCGAGGACGTAGGAGAGGAGGAGAAGGCGGGAAGGATGGAGGAGGCGCTCTGCGCCTTCATCGCCGTCGAGAAGATCGACGAGGACGATGTCCCGGCGGTCGTCAGCGAGGGGACGAAGGAGATTGCCTCCGTGGCGGAGAAGGTGAAGACCAAAAGGATCATGCTCTACCCCTACGCCCACCTCAGCTCCAGCCTCTCCTCCCCCGCCGCGGCCGTCGAGGTCCTCCGGGGGCTGCAGGAGGCGCTCCGGGAGGAGTACGAGGTGGCAAGGGCCCCCTTCGGCTGGTACAAGGCCTTCAGGCTCAGCTGCAAGGGCCATCCCCTCTCGGAGCTCTCCCGGTCGATCAGGCTTGGGGGGGGCGGAGGGTTGGGGGCCGAGGCAGGGGCGGCTGCACCGGCCTCAGTCGCGGGCTTGCCAAAGGCGGCGGAGAAAGAGGAGGTAGTCTCCGAGGCTCTGAAGGCCGAGGCGAAGGCTGTATCCTTATGGAAGATCATGACCCCCGACGGCCTCATGGCAGATCCGGAGAAGTTCGACTTCATGGGCCGCGAGAACCTCAAAAAGTTCGTCAACTACGAGATATCCAAGAGCAGGGCCGTAGAGTCCGTACCGCCCCACGTCGAGCTGATGAGACGCCTGGAATTGGTCGACTACGAGCCCGGCTCCGACTCGGGGAATATGAGGTACTACCCCAAGGGGCGGCTCATAAAATCCCTCCTGGAGTCTTACGTACTGGAGAGGGCCGCCGATATGGGGGCGATGGAGGTGGAGACGCCAATCATGTACGACATGAACCACCCCACCCTCAAAAAGTACCTCGATCGTTTCCCGGCGAGGCAGTACTCCATCGAGGCGGAGAAGAGGAGCTTCTTTTTGAGATTTGCTGCCTGCTTCGGCCAGTTCCTGATGAGCCATGACATGACCCTCTCCTACCGGTCCCTCCCCCTCAAGATGATCGAGATGACCCGCTACTCCTTCCGCCGGGAGCAGCGCGGCGAACTCGTAGGCCTGCGGAGGCTTCGGGCCTTCACCATGCCGGACATGCACACCTTCTGCGCCGACATGGCCGAGGCGACGGCGGAGTTTGAGAAGCAGTACGAGACCTCGATATCGGTCCTGGCGGAGGCGGGCCTCGACCTCGACGACTACGAGGTGGCGATCAGGTTCACCCGGGAGTTCTACGAAGAGAACCGGGAGTTTGTCGAGAGGCTCGTCGGAATCGTCAACAAGCCGGTCCTCATCGAGATGTGGGACGAGAGGTTCTTCTACTTCGTCCTGAAGTTCGAGTTCAACTTCGTCGACGCCCTGGACAAGGCCTCCGCCCTATCGACGGTCCAGATCGACGTCGAGAACGCCGACCGCTACGAGATAGACTACGCCGACGCTGCCGGCGCCCTCCGGCGGCCGGTGATCCTCCACTGCTCGCCATCCGGCGCCATCGAGAGGCTTATGTTCGCCCTCCTGGAGAAGGCCCACCGCGTCTCCGTCGAGGGGAAGGTTCCGATGCTGGCGACCTGGATCTCGCCGACCCAGGTGAGGGTGATACCGGTGGCCGAACGCCACCTCGCCCGGGCCTTAGAGGTCGCCGAGGCGATAGGCTTCAGGACCGACGTCGACGACCGGGACGAGACCGTCGGCAAAAAGATCAGGGATGCCGGAAGGGAGTGGATCCCTTACGTCGCCGTCATCGGCGATCAAGAGCTGGAGTCTGGCAAGATCGCCGTCACCGTCAGGGCAGAGTCGCAGCCCAAGAAGCCATACAAAGTCGAGATGACCCCAGAAGAGCTGAAGGTGAGGATCGGATCGGAGACGGCCGGCAAGCCGTGGAAGAGGCTGCCTCTGCCGGTGAAGCTCTCGGAGAGGCCGCGGTTCATCTGAGGTGGCGATCGAGGGGGCGGGCCTCCTCCCGTCTCCCCTTTTTTGCTGCCTTTATCAGTAGACCTTTTTCTCCCTTCAGCTGGAGCATAGTTCGATGGTGTAGCTGCGCCCGCTCTCGTAGTAGTCGTTGAAGGAGCAGGTAAGCCCCGAACCGCTGGCCCTTATCGTATGCCATCGGTCGCCGGGAACGGTGAATGTGTATATCCCGTCCTGGACATCTCCGCCCCAGCCGTCGGCCCCTATCCGGGAGCCGTCGAGGTAGACGCTGTAGCCCTTGAGGGTGGTCGACGTGAGGGTCACCCGGGAAGACCCGTAACCAGCAGGCACGGTTCCGGATCCCGGCGGCGAGGCGGGCCACGCCCCCCGCCTCACATCCACCACCACGACGTTGCTGGCCTCATCTCCGACGGAGAAGAGGAGGAGGTACCTGCCCACCTCTTCGGCCCTGAAGGTTAAGAGGCTGTAGCCGGGATATAGCGAGAGCCTCTTTTGGACCATCTTCTCTGCGGGAGTTATCTCGTAGAGGGATGCCCACCCTCCGCCGGAGGCGTAAGCCACCAGCCTCAGATAAGCGCCTTGGGGGACTATGGCGTACCCTGTCCAGCTCCTCTCTCCCAGAATCCAAAGGCTCCTCGCTCCAGGGAAGTAGGTCTGATAATGAGGGTCGGCAATGAGCTGGCCTTCAGGGCCGGAGGCATAAACATCCGGCGTCCCATATAAATAGTACCTATCGACCTCCATCCCCGCGGGAGCGGTCATGCTGAAGTACTCCGAGTAGACGGAGAAATCCGAGGTGGATGGACCGGTCGGCACTTCAATGCCATAACTCTCGGGATGCCTCTCGCTCATTATCCAGGGGCCACCAAGCCCCATCTCGAAGAGCAGCTCCGCCTCCCTCTCGCCAGGCTCGTATCCGAGCTGGGCGGAGGAGAGGGCGATCATGGCGAAGATGATGCAGGCCGTCACCAAACGAGCTTTGGCGATGCCCCTCCGGAGGGCACCTTTGCCGCAGCCTCGCCCCTCGCCACCCCGTTGTCCGTCAATTTCAAACATCAAACTCCTCCAGCGGTCGGCTCCTTCGAGCCAACCCCTAATGAGCTAGGTTATCCTGGGAAAATATTTAATAATAGCGCAATCCGCCCGGAGGGCTCTTCTGACGCTCCATAAAGAGCTTAGAGACGATCCTCCAGCGGCCGCCGACCTCTTTCGAGAACCGCTACTGAGCGGACTTTCCGTCCAACTGATCCTCGATCCGGCCGGGGCGTCTCTTATAATCCGCTTCTGCGGCGGGGGGGTGGGCCGCTGTCGCCCGATCCTACAGATGCTCTTTCCACACTTATTGTCGGCGAACTGAACGTCAGCAGCGCCCTAACCAACGCCCGCAATCGCCTAGCAGCGCCTTTTAAATCGAGGCCGAAAAATAGCATCGAGGGGGGGGATCACCGTCCCACCCTCGACTCACCACCCCACCCTCGACTCACCACCCTCTCGCCTCAGCATCTTCAAGATCCTCGCCGTCCTGAAATCGGCGACCACATACCTGATCCTCGTTTCGCCTTCCATTCTGTGGGTTGCTTCTACTCGGTGAGCCAAATCGTCCTCAAAATCCCGGGCCTGGCCCATCAACCTGCATAAGCTCGCTGCCATTTACAACACCTCCTCAACGGGCCCATCACCGGATCACAACTGCTGGCCTCCGGCGATGCAACGGCGATGTGGTGATCCTCAGGCCAGGCAGCTGCGGCGGTGGCCCGTCTATCAGGCCTCCGATGTATGCGGCTTTGTTTGGGCGGGAGTCTATGATTCGAAGAACTCTCTGAGGCCTCTAAACTGGGAAACCCGCACCAGGGGTATGGCAAAAGGGGTCTTCGGTTCAATATTCGCCAGGAGAATTCGGTGGTTTTACCCCAGGAGATGCGCGGTTCGGTTACAGTTTGTAGAATGCCTCTCTTGAACCTTAATAATTCTTTTGCTCCATCCATCTCAGAGTTGAGAGGAGAAGGCAGCTATCAAAACCCCGCCGCCTTCACTGCCACCCCCACGAATCTGGAGGAGAGCGAACCCGTAGAATACCAAAGGCTCCGATCGAATGATGCGAATATCGGCTACAATCAGCCGCCAAAGCCCAACAGCGAAATGTATATCGCTATCCGACCGGTTCAACCGCAAACTATAAGTATATATAACGAGTAAACGTATAGTTTGCCGCGTTTCGCACTGTAAGAACGAGGACGAGCATACCGGCATAGCTCTTCAGGCTAGACCTGAGAGGTGCTCTCTACGGGGCAGCATCCGGAAAGCGATGGAGAGGCTGATGGCCAATAGGGTCAAAGATATGCACGCCGTAACGGGCGTAGTATATACCCAAAAAAATCAGCCTAATCCGAGAGCCCTCGCCAAGTGCGAGATGCGGCACAAAGCACAGGACAGAGCAAGCAACGGACCCGCAAATGGAGGTGGCTTTTCGGGTTCTCACAAAAGGGACGCTATGAAGCAGTACAGCGCCGCGCTTGCATCTTGATCCGGCTTTGAGTCGAGACTCGGGGCGGAGAGGCTATCGACCGGCTGTAGTCGGTGCTGGTCCGCCTTCGACTCGATTCCGCTATTTATCTCAATCGCATCTCCAGAAGGCAATTCTTTTACCGTCGACAAAAGCGGCTCTCAACAGGGCATCCTGGGCAACAGAGGCGAAAGTGGCTTCGGGGGTAGCGATCTATAACTTCGTTTCTGCAGGGATATTTTATACTAACCATATCTATCATCCAATATAAAGCACTTATATATAAAAAATTGAAGCCCGTAGGCTTTGGAGAATAACGGTCAATTGCAGAATTTACATCCGTAGTAATTGCTCCCGGGGTAACAATATTGACAGCGCCAGCTGAAGAATGGATGACCTTCACAGAATGGGAAGCATTCAGGGAAGAGACTGATCCGGATATACCTATGATACGGAGCATCGATATGTATGGACTGAGGATATTCTCTGGGAATCGTGGGGTAAAGGGTATATCCCTGACACCATGGACCCCAACAGGGAGGATCGCCTCCGATCCATGGAGGACCTCTGCCCTCATCAAATCGCTTTTCCGCCTCCGCTTCTCCGGGTCGCATCATAATGCCCGATGCAGCCGCGCACCCTATCAAAGACAAGACGAGGGCAACCGATAGCAGCACCTTATTCATTTCCGAAGCATCTCCTTTTGCGTTTTCAGCATCTCCAAAGATCGCTTCTCCCCTCCGATGGTATATGCGCAGTATGGTTAAAAATTTATCCCCGACGGAGATCACAAAAGTTCTTGTTGTATCGGGCGATCCTGGGCTTCATCTTCATCGGCATGGCGGAGAGCGTCAAAAAATAGGTACTTCAGTAATGATTCCTCACGACGTCACCTCATAGGTGACGATGACCCTAGATACGACCTCCATAATTCCCGGTTCGGCATAGACAGCCGCATCGAATGGATCGTAATGCCCGAACCAGATGAAGTCGAAGAGGTCCATCATCCCAAACCCCATCGGAGAGGGATTCAAAGGCATCTGGCGAACTACTGGACTTGACCTCTCTATGATCTCCAACCTCTTTCCTAGCTTCATCCCTGCTGCGAAGGCAAGTGCTTCTGCGACTTCTTCAGCGTCTTGGATGGCCATCTCGCGTGCTTCGGCGAATGCTGCACCCCTGTCTTCCAGAGCATACCCGATTATGGTAGCCTCTGCGCCCTCCTCCTCACCCACTTCAAAAGTCCTGTTGATCAGATCCCCGTCTTTAGAATCGAACCTGATGGTTACCTCTTCTTTGACCAAGATAGCCGCCCCATCAGCAACCATAATGCAAGAGGAGTCGTTGCAGACCCGGCTCATGGTCTGGATAGTCGAAAGGCTCTTGCCACGACCTGCCTGGAAGGCATCTTTATCGACTCCTGCGTCAATGAGAGCTCCCAATGTTCTGTTCAACACCTCGGTGCTGTTCGACGATGCTTGGGTCATGTTCTCATCCTGGGACGTTGCACTGATCGAAACGTAGACGACATCAGCCGGGACGAGAGCCCTTCCCTCGCCGATGACCGTCAACGCCATTACATCCTGGGCTGTCCCCGAGAGGGCCAGAGCCGATAGACATAACAGAATAGCCAAAGCTTTCATATCATTCCCTCAACTCGAAGAGTTTTATTTATCTGTTTCTGGCCATGATCCTAAAAACATGAGACGGAGTTTTGATCCGTCTCCATAGGACCTAGTAGCCTACCCATACCTCGTTTTGGGCTGACTGCATCACCTCTGATCCGGGTCCAGATCTCCCCACAAAGCCGATCCCCTGATTGAAGGAGTTACCATAAGGGTTTGGTGTCTGGATAATATTGCTTCCACCCTGGATTATGGGACCGTTTCCGTAGCCCACCATGGCGTAGCCTGAGATGTATTGGTCGACGTCGTTGTAGGACCCTGCGATGTAGGCGAAGTTGCTCATATCCTGAACTGGATCACCACACCCAACGGGCACTACAGGTCTAGTCCTGGCGTGGGCCAAGGTCTTCTGAGTAAGGGAATTGGCGTTACCTATGATCGTCCCCGTATTGTAGCCGGTCTGGTAAATCTCATCCCCAAGAGCCCACTGGGATACGCTTTGGGTCACGTCGTTGTAGTTGCCGACGACGGCGACGGCGTTAGCCCCAGCCTGCATTATGTAGCTTCCGTCTGCGTTCTGACGGATGCCCTGGTTGACGTCGTTGCAGTTTCCGACGACTACAGCCGCGTTAGCAGCGCTCTGGGTAATGTAGTCTCCCTGGGCGTTCTGGTTGATGTTCTGGTTCACCTGGTTGTTGGAGCCGAAGACGACCGCCGAGTTTGCGGCGCTCTGGCTGACGTACCCTCCCTGGCCGTCCATGCTGATGCTCTGGCTTACGGTATTTCCACCATATGCCGTTGCCGTGGAGGATGCAACGAGCAGGAACATCAGCAATGCTGTGGTCCACTTTGATATCTTTGACGTTTTCATCTCACTAACCCCCATAAATCTTGGCTGCGATGAGCCAAGGGGAGGACGGTATCCTCCCACCCGCAGGCGGGAGTGGCCAAATCGCCTTCAATCCCCGCCTCCAAAAAGACATCACTCCCCTGTACTTAAATGGTTATTTTTCATGTAGAACTGATGTAGGGCCGATGTGCAATCTCCACGACGCAATAGAAAATATCATCTCTATTAACTGGGCTCATGATGGGGAGGACCTTTTGCAGGGGTGAACCTCATAACTGGAGATAAAAGTGATGAGCCAGCTGCATTTAGAAGGGAGGGATCAGGAGCGCACCGTGAAGGGGGCTGTTTATCATGGCCTCTCCTGACCGAAAGACAGGTCGTTTGTAAGTAAGGGTCTACTGCCCTTGAACATGCTATCCATCCCGTGGGCTGCGGCGTTGCCCCCGATCGTGACTATCGGTTCTCCAGCGAGAGGTACTCGCGGTCGAAGTCGCCTATGTACAGGGACCGGGGCCTGAAGATCCGGTTGTTCTCCAGGTACTCCATCACCCGGGCTGTCCAGCCGGCGACGCGGCTGACGGCGAAGAGGACGGTGTACAGGTCCTCGGGTACCCCCATGGCGTGGTAGACGATACCGGAGTAGAAGTCGACGTTGGGGAAGATCCTCTTCGCCGTCCCCAGGTCTGAGACGACCTCCTCCTCGAGCCTCTTCGCCGTAGAATACATCCTGGAGCCATCAGGATCTGACTCCGCCATCATCCCCGCCAGGGGAGCGAGGACCCGGGCCCGGGGGTCGTAGGTCTTGTAGACCCGGTGACCGAAGCCCGGGATCTTCCGGCCTGCCTTCTGGGCATCCCTGTACCAGGCCGGGGCCCGCTCTGGAGATCCTATCTCCCGAAGGACCCTCGTCACCTCCTCGTTCGCCCCGCCGTGGAGGGGGCCGTTGAGGGCGCCGATCCCCGCGTCTACGGAGAAGTATACGTCGGACATGGTGGAAGCCACCACCAGGCAGGCGAAGGTGCTGGCGTTCATCCCGTGGTCGGCGTGGAGGATCAGGGCGACGTCCATAACCCGCTCCTCCAGGGGGGTGGGCCGCCGACCCGTCATCATGTAGAGGAGGTTTGCGGCATGGCCGAGTTCGGGGTCCGGCTCGATGGGAAGACGCCCCCTCCGGAGTCGGCCTATGGCTGCCGCCAGGGTCGCCATCCCTGCGATGAGATGGATGCAGCTCTCCATGGACTCGGCGTCGTCGGTGGAGGCGCTCGCGTCCTCGGGCCGGCTGAGGTGGCGCCTCTGGAACTCGTAGATGGCGTGCTCCCCACCCCTGGGCTGAGTCTCCATGGGGATCGAGTCCTCGTCGGAGGCGATGGCGTCTTCGAAGGACGGCCTTCCGCCTTCGCTGTCCCGCCAGGTCTTTCTCTGGTGCATGAAGTTCGTGCCCATCCTGAGGGCAGCCATGGGATTCATCCACTCCAAGGGTGCTCCCATCATCATCCTCAGGGTGTTGGGGAGGAACCTGAACTCGCTGAGGCGAGAGGAGAAGGTGGCTAGCTGCCTCTCCGTTGGGAGCTCGCCATAAAGGAGGAGGTAGGAGACCTCCTCGAATGTGGAGTGGGCGCAGAGGTCGAAGATATCGTAGCCACGATAGATGAGGGTTCCCTCAGATCCATTGACGAAACCGACCCGGCTCTTACAGGCTATCGCGCCTTCGAGCCCTGGGCCCACGGTACATTTTATCGGCCAGTCCACCCCCCTCATCTGGTCGAAGATGGGGTCTGACCCTTTCGGCTTCGAGGAGGTCATTTTCTTTGCCCGCAGGATCAGATCGGAGATGTCTGCGTCTATTCTTTCCATATATCATCCTCTCCGGAATGGGGATAGCCATAAAACGCTCCAGACGCCCTTTTCTCTGAAGAGTGCGGCTTGGTCGGATATGGAGCTGTGGGGCGGCCTCCCATCTCGTCGGCCAGCCAGAACTTCTGGACCCTCAAGATCTGCTTGTATATAATCTTTTCATCGACGGTGAGCAGCTGGCTATATGCGGAAAGCTCCGGGTCGCCTCCGGATTATGCCCCGGCTTGAGACCGGCCGATGGACCGGGGGCGGATGGCGGATTACCCTCGAACGGATAAGCCCTCTAATAGATGGTGTGCGCCCCCGTCGCATCACATGGACGTCTTCAACATAGACCTCTTCAGTCGGCGGAGTCCGGGTCCGCCGGTTCGAATAGCCTGTCTTCTCCTATCTCGGAGAGGGACATCTCGCAGAGATCTGCATTCTCCAGAAGGAGAGCGCCGTACCAGGTGAGGAAGTATCTTCCGTCGACGAGCTTCACCAGGTCGAGGTTTCTCATCGATATGAGCTCGTGATTGAGCTTGTTTCTGTCCAGACCCGTCCCGGCCTGGAGATCTCCAAATCCGAGGCCTGTTCGATCGTCGTACAAAATTCGGGCTATGTTCTTCGGGCTGTTCTTGTAGAGTTTGCTCATGGCCTTCGAGACGTCGCAGGTCTTCCTTCCCGCCAGGTCCGTCCCGGAGGCGGCGAGGTTTCCCACCACCATCAGCAAAATAGTCAGCATGAATGAACCGATACATCTCATCATCGAGGACCCCCATACGAAACTGAGCTTAATGCTAATGATCCCGTCAAGTATATAAGAATGTCGGATGATTTGATACTCAGATAATCCATAAATGGGATCATTGGACAATCCGACAGGTTTAAGTATTTAAACCGACTATATTATCCGTAAGAGTAATTCGAGGTGATGAGAGGATATGCCAGATATTCGACCCTCCAGGAGCATAATCGAGGCGATCGATCCGAACCTTCTTCCCTCCTTCGATACGCTAGCAGAGAAGATGGAGAGATATCCGGGGATGCCCCTCGATCAGGGCGGGGGAACGATCTCCTCAACCCTGGAAGACGGAGAGCTCCGGACGATGCTTACCATCATATTTTTTTATATGCTGGAGGAGAAGATGTCCCGGGGCTCCCTCCGAGAGATGGGGGTTGTGGGCATCATATCCCTGGTGGAGACGATGGTCAGGGAAGCGCTCAATAATTTCTAAGCTTTGTACTTTATTTTTGTAATATATTAATTTTATATGCTATCTTTCAATCAATTTTATAAATTTTTGAAACGTTCTCGACTATGTAGGGGACTATGCCCTCCTCCGGCTTGGACCGGTCTGATGGACCCCGTCGAGCCCATTGGAGGGCCGGCGCTAGCTTCTGGAGGTCCTCCATCAAACCCTATCGATCCCATCGGCCTCCCCCTTCCTGGCGAGGTCGTCGAAGTGGACCCTCAACTCGCGGACGCCGTCCTCCTCCCAGACCGTCTCAAGGGGAAAGCCCATCTTCTGAAACATCCTGAAGACCCGTACGTTGGTGGACAAGACCTCTGCGACGAACCCCAGGATACCCTGCTTCTTGGCGAGGTGAGTGAGCCGGGCGAGAAGCTCTCTTCCCACCCCCTTCCCCTGATAGCCGTCCTTCACCACGTAGGCCACCTCGGCGATCATCGACTCGCCCAGGAGGCCGTACTGGCCGATCCCCACAACCTCTTCCCTTCCGGCCTTTCCATCCTCCACCACCGCCAGGATCACCATCTTCTTAGAATAATCGACGACTGAGAACTCCTGGAGCCACCGGTGGGATAGCTCCTTCTTGGATCTCATGAACCTGCGGTAGAGGCTCTCGTCGGATAGCTCGTGGAAGAACTCCTTCAGGAGCGGCTCATCGGTGATCTTGACGGGCCGAAGGAGGATCGTAAGGCCGGCCTTTGTCGTCCGCCGGGTCTCGAGCCTCTCAGGGTAGATCCCGGCCTCTCCGGGGACGTAGGCCTGATCTGCGTAGATCAGCCCCAGCCTCTTCGCCTCCTCGATCAGCTGGGGGCGGAAGTCGGGGTGGGCGATGGCGATGAGGTCCATTGCCCTCTCCCGGACGTTCTTGGCGTGGAGGTAGGCGATACCGTATTCGGTGACGACGTAGTGGACGTCCCCACGGCTCAAGGTGACGCCGGAGCCGAGCTTGAGGGCGGGGACGATCCGCGACGTCCTCCCGCCGTCGGCAGTTGAAGGGAACGCGAGGATCGACCTTCCGCCCCGGGCCAGGACCGATCCCCTCATGAAGTCCGCCTGGCCGCCGATCCCGCTGTAGTGGACTGCCCCCAGGGATTCCGCCGTCGCCTGACCTGAGAGGTCGATCTCGATGCAGCTATTTATCGCCGTCATCCTCCGGTTCCTCGCGATGACCAGGGGGCTATTCGTATAGTCTATCGACCTGAACTCCACCAGGGGGTTCTCGTCGAGGTACTCGTAGGTCCCGGCCGTCCCCATGGAGAAGGAGGCGACGGCCTTCCCCCGGTCGATCGTCTTTCTGGAGTTGTCGATGACCCCCGACTTCATCAGATCCGCCAGGCCGTCGGTGAAGAGCTCGGTATGGACCCCCAGGTGCCTCTTGTCGCCGAGGCCTGCGAGGACGGCGTTGGGGACGGAGCCGTAGCCGACCTGGATGGTGGAGCCGTCCTCGACGATCCGGGCGACGTACTCCCCGATCTTATGGGCGAATTCGTCGGGGACGGGGTCGTAGTACTCCAGGAGGGGCTCGTCGCAGTAGACGAGATGGTCGACCTCCTCGACGGAGATGAAGCCGTCGCCGGGGATCCGGGGCATCCTGGGGTTGATCTGGGCGACGACTATGGAGGCGGCTTCCACCGCCGCTTTGACGATGTCGACGCTGATCCCCAGGTTCATGAAGCCGTGGCGGTCGGGGGGGGAGGTCTGGACGAGGGCGACGTCGATGGGGATCGAACCCTGGCGGAATAGAGCCGGGACCTCCGACAAAAATATCGGGGTGTAGTCGGCGTCCCCCCGGTTGATCGCCTCCCTGCTCCGGGAGCCGACGAAGAAGGAGTTGAGCCTGAAGTTCTCCCGGAACTGCTCCTCGGCGCAAGGGGCGATCCCCAGGGTCCAGACGTGGATCATCTCGGCGCCCGTGAGGGAGTTAGGCCTCTTCTCGACGTACCTTTTCAGGGCTCCGACGAGGTGCTGGGGCTCGCCGCAGCCGGTCCCGACGAAGATCCGGTCGCCGGGGTGGATCCTCTCGAAGATGGCGGTCTCCGGCCAGAACTTCTTAGGCCAACGCTTCTTCAATTCCATAAATTCTGAGCTTTTATCTTGCGGATCTAGCGCCAAAGCGAGCCACCTCCAAAGGATCTGAATGAAAGCCTCGGCCGAAATCGGATGCACAAGGCTTTCTGCCCGAAATAATTACTGGCGGAGGTTATATTAATTGATGTTGGTATAAAAATATCTTAATTAATCATGAAGAACAAATCTGAGGAATAAAAGCGGGACCTTAAAAAAGCGGAACCTTGAGCTTAAGGTGAAGAACTCGAACCACAGGAGTTCGATTTTAAATTTCATCTAAAATCTTTACAAACTCGTCCTTTCCGATCTTGATATCGTGGGCAATTTGCCTGAGTATGCCTCTGCCCAGCTCTTCTCCCCCGTGGATAGGTACCATGGTGACCCTGCCGTCTGGGTGCTTCATCACCAGGTGGCTGCCCTTTTGTCTTGCGATTTCAAAGCCCAGCTTGTTCAGGGCCTTGACGACCTTATCCGCCTCAACCGGTCTCAGCTTCGACAACCTGTACCCCCACAAATTCCCCAGGCGCGATGTCTTTCTCCACTTCGAGGTACAGCTCTATCGCCTCTTTCGCCCGCTCGATGAGCTCATCCAGGCTCTTTGCCTGGGTATGGCATCCGGGGAGGGAGGGGACGGTGGCGACGTAGTATCCGTCTTCGTCCCGCTCAACGAGGACGTTGAACTTGGCCTTCATCTCTCGACTATTTTACGTTTTTATATTAAATACCTTGGTCAGCGATGGAAAGCCAGTCTTAAGGAGCGGTCTCGACCCCGCAGAATAGTCCCAGACGAGACCTATAGTATCGGGACCTGCTCGGCCAGGATTCGATCTCTCAGCCTGGGATAAAGGGATTTGTAGGTCGGGAGGGACACCCGCCTGTTCACGGCCTCCTCCAGCTCGTTTTTAAGGTGGGCGAAGTCGAGGAGGCTCCTTCTTCCCTCAAACTCGATCAGGATGTCGATGTCGCTCTCCTCGTTCATCAGGCCGTGCCGGTCGGGGGGCGAGGTCTGGACGAGGGCGACGTCGATGGGGATCGCCCCATGGCGGAACAGCGCCGGGACCTCCGAGAGGAAGATCGGGGTGTAGTCGGCGTCCCCCCGGTTGATGGCGTCCCGGCTCCGCGACCCGACGAAGAAGGAGTTGAGCCGGAAGTTCTCGCGGAACTGCTCCTCGGCGCAGGGAGCGATCCCCAGGGTCCAGACGTGGATCATCTCGGCGCCGAAGAGGGAGTTTGGCCTCTTCTCGACGTACCTCTTCAGGGCGCCGACGAGGTGCTGGGGCTCGCCGCAGCCGGTCCCCACGAAGATCC
>Ga0334884_1000726_pt1 | contig 57072 bp, 49 predicted proteins | sample GraSluR1_MG_7_FD_207215 | JGI IMG/M metagenome (GOLD analysis project Ga0334884, IMG submission 207215) | Sludge microbial communities from methane-producing bioreactor in Wageningen University, Netherlands - Granular Sludge_12_05 R1 | ecosystem: Engineered > Bioreactor > Anaerobic >... | reverse complement strand
AGAGATTCAATGACCACGGACCAAAAATATTATATTTTTTTAGATGAAGTTCAAAATGTATTAGAGTTCCCTAGGATTATTGATAGTTTGTTTATCGATAAAAATATAGATTTGTATGTTACTGGGTCGAATGCTTTTATGTTGTCGACTGAACTTGCAACATTACTATCTGGCAGATATATAGAACTTCACATCTTGCCTCTTTCTTTTAGAGAGTTTGTTGGTTATTATAAATTTGAAAACAATTTAGATTTAGCATACCAAAAATATATTTCTAATAGTTCTTTTCCTTTTACGATTGAGTTAAATGAAGATAGTAAATCTATAAAAGAATATATCAAATCTGTTTATAATACAGTTATATTAAAAGATGTTATGACAAGAAAAAAAATATCTAATCCATTAATTTTGGAAAGTTTAGTATTGTTTTTGTTGGACAATATTGGAAATATTGTTTCTACTAATAAGATAAGTGATTCTTTAACTAGTTATGGTAGGAAAACTGACGTTAAAACTATTGAAAAGTATATAGATTCGTTATGTGAGAGTTTCATATTATATAAGATTAAAAGATATGATGTTAAGGGGAAGCGGTGTTTGAAAACTTTAGAAAAATATTATTTAGTAGATTTGGGATTGAGATATAATATTCTAAGTAAAGCTTCGCCTGATTATGGTAGGGAATTAGAGAATTTTGTTTTTCTAGAACTAAAACAAAGAGGTTATGAAGTTAGTGTAGGTAAAGCGGATGACTATGAAATAGATTTCATAGTAGAAAAAACTGATGGTGTAGAATATTTTCAGGTAGTAGCTACAACTAGAGAAAAAAAAGTAATAGATAGAGAACTAAGATCACTTAAAACTATACCTGATTCATATCCTAAAACCATATTAACTCTAGATAGAGAACCGGTAAGAGATTACGAAGGAATAAAAGTAATAAATGCACTAGATTGGGCAAATGAAGATTAACGTTAATAAAACCAATAAATTTAAGTTATTGGTTTTATTTTTTTTAAAAAAAATATGTTAACCACTTGACAAACCTACAAAATCGAGTATAATATAATTAGCACTTGAAGTGATAGAGTGCCAAATATATTATAAAAAGGAGGGGTATTATGAAACTAGTACCAAGAAAAAATCAAGTTTCAGGTTTCTTTGATGATGACTTTTTTGACGGGTTCTTTAATTTTCCAGTAAGAAAGGTAGATGTTAACAATCTAATGAAGACTGATGTAAAGGAAACTGAAGAAAATTATCTAATGGATATTGATATCCCAGGTTATGACAAAAAAGACATCAGCCTAAGTTTAGAAGATGGATATCTAACTATCAAAGCAGCTAAAGAAGAAACTACTGAAGAAAAGGAAGATGAAAAATTCATCAGAAGAGAACGTCATTATGGAGAGTCTTCTAGATCTTTTTATGTAGGTGATGTTACGGAAGAAGAAATTAATGCTGAATACGTTAATGGAACTTTAAAGATTGTCATCCCTAAAGTTAATGCTAAAAAAGAAACTAAAAAATTGATTGAAATTAAGTAAATGGAGGATTTGATTTAAGATGTTGAAACCGTTACACAACAATGTGATTTTAGAAAAAGAAGAAGTTGAGAAAAAAACTGCTAGTGGTATTATTTTAAGTGAAACTACAAAAGAAATGCCATCTGTTGGTAAAGTTGTAGCTGTTGGTGAAGGCTTGATAGATGAAAAAGGAATCTTACAGCCTGTTAAAGTTAAGGTTAATGATCGTGTTGTTTATAAAAAATATACAACAACTGAATTCAAACTAAATGATAAAGAATATCTAATTGTTTCTGAAAAAGATATTCTAGCAATTATAGAGTAAGAGGTGTAAAAAGAATGAGTAAAGATGTAAAGTTTTCAAAAGACGCACGTGAAAGAATGCTTAAGGGGGTAGATATTTTAGCCCAAGCTGTAAAATCTACATTAGGTCCAAAGGGAAGAAATGTAGTTTTAGATAAAGGTTATGGTTCACCACTTATTACCAACGATGGTGTTTCTATAGCAAGAGAAATCGAATTAAACGATATCTTTGAAAATATGGGAGCTAAACTAGTTTATGAAGTGGCGAATAAGACTAATGATGTTGCAGGAGATGGAACAACTACTGCTACAGTATTAGCTCAAGCCATGATTCATAAAGGCTTAGAAGCTGTTGATAAAGGTGCTAATCCTGTTTTAATGAAAGAAGGCATTGATAAAGCAGCGAGTGAAATTTCTAAGAGATTACTTGAAAAATCTCATCAAATTTCAACATCAGAGGATATTGCTAATGTTGCAACTGTTTCTTCAGCTTCAGTTGAAATAGGCAACATTATTGCTAAAGCTATGGAAAAAGTTGGTAAAGATGGAGTTATTACAGTTGATGAGTCAAAAGGATTTGATACCGAACTTGAAGTTGTTGAAGGAATTCAATATGATAAGGGGTATATTTCTCCTTACATGGCAACAGATAGAGAAAAAATGAGTGTTGAATTAGAAAATGCTTATATTCTTGTGACTGATCAAAAGATTAAAACTATACAAGAAATTTTACCAGTATTAGAGCAAATTGTTAAATTAACAAAACCATTATTAATAATAGCAGATGATATTGAAAATGAAGTTACTTCAACTTTAATTGTCAACAAACTTCGAGGTACATTTAATGTTGTTGCTACAAAAGCTCCTGGTTTTGGAGATAATCAAAAAGAAATCTTACAAGATATTGCTATAATGACAAAATCTAAGTTTTATGCAAAAGACCTTAATATGGAATTAAAAGATTTAAAACTTGAAGATTTAGGAAGTGCTAAAAAGGTTACAGTATCGAAAGATACTACAACTATTATTGATGGTTTAGGAGAAAAAGCATTAATCGATGCTAGAATTAAAGAAATTAAAAAACAAATAGAAGCATCAACTTCTGAATATGACAAAAAACGTTTAAGTGAACGTCTTGGCAAACTAACAAATGGTGTTGCAGTTGTTAAAGTAGGAGCAACTACTGAAACAGAATTAAAACACAAAAAGTTAAAAATAGAAGATGCTCTTAATGCTACAAAAGCTGCTATTAGCGAAGGTATAATAACTGGTGGTGGAGCAACTTTGGTTGCTTTGTATAATGAATTAAAACCGGTTTTAACATCAGATATCGTTGATGTGCAACGTGGTATTAATGTTGTTTTAGAATCTCTATTAGTTCCGATTTTCACAATTGCTGAAAATGCAGGATATGATGGAGAGGAAATAGTCAGAAAGCAAAAAGAAGCAAAAGGTAATGCTGGCTTTGATGCTAAAAAGGGTGTTTGGGTTGATATGTATAAAGAAGGAATTGTTGATCCTACTAAAGTAACAAGATCTGCGATTCTAAATGCAGCCTCTATATCTTCAATGTTTATTACAACTGAAGCTGCAGTTGGCGAAATTAAAGAAGCTAAACCTCAGATGCCTGGAAACGAGATGTATTAAAAATGTTAAAAAGACCAAAGGAAACTTTGGCCTTTTTTATTAACCAAAACTAATAAATTTATAAAAAAATATATTGCAAAGATTTTTGATATGATATACTAATTATGTAAGGGGGGCAATATATGAAAAAAATAATATATAAAATTGCCATAGTTTGTTTTTTGTTCTTATTAACAGGTTGTAATCTATTTAGTCCTACAGAAGAAGAAAATGAGATTTTTTTGATTTTTAATTCTAATTATGGAAGTTATGTTGATGATATTGAGTTTAATGGAAATGAAACGATCACTTTACCAAGTGATCCTACTAAGCTAGGATATTTGTTTGATGGATGGTATTTAGACGATAATACTTTTTTAGTTGAACTTACCTCAGATTATTTTGTAAGTAATCCAGTAACTGAAACTACTTATGCTTATGCTAAGTGGATAATAGACGAAGCTAATCCACCAAGATACTTTACAATCACTTTTGATAGCAATGGAGGCTCTGCTGTTACCCCTATTACACAACAAGAGACACTAAATATTGCTGCTCCTACTAATCCTACTAGGACAGGATATGAATTTTGTGGTTGGTGTAGTGATCAAGAATTGACTATTAGTTATATATTTAATAGAATGCCATCAGAAGATATTACATTATATGCTGCATGGAGCAGCGTTGGTTTGACTTATACAAACCATGTTGCATATTATTCTGTAAAACAAAATACAGAAACTATTGGAAATCAAACAAACATTGCTGTTTCAAGCATTTATAATGGTTTGCCAGTAACGAAAATAGATAATCAAGCATTTAAAGATAATACTTATATTATTGATGTTACTTTACCTTCATCAATTACTTTTATAGGCTATGCAGCCTTTGAAGGTTGTACTAATTTAGAATCAATTAATTTACCAGAAAACCTAACATCAATTGAAACTGCTATATTTAAAGATTGTAGAAATCTTTTAGGAGTGGATATTCCAAATGACGTAACAATCATTAGATATGATGCATTTATGGGTTGTTATGACTTAACAAGTATTACAATCCCTGAGAAAACAACTGAAGTTCAAGGAACTGCATTTATGTTGTGTAGTAAATTAATGGTTGTTAATGTTTTAAGAGATGTTAATTTAGGCTATACTAATTTTGGTCAAGATGTTTTTGATTCAACATCGGCTGGAATGAAGATCTATGTACCGAGTAACTCAGTTGATACTTATAAAGATAGATATAACTTATTACCAAATATTGATCAAATATTTGCATTACCTGAAATCTTTTTTGAAACAAATGAAGGATCTACTATTGAAAACCAAATTGTTCCTTTTGGAGCAACAGCTGTTGTGCCTAGTGAACCAATAAAAACTGGTTTTGAATTTGGTGGTTGGTTTTTAGAAAGTGATTTTCAAACTCAATATTTCTTTGACCAAGCAGTTGAAGTTAATACAACTCTGTATGCTTATTGGAATGTTGTAGAGTAGATAATTATATATATTTAATAAGTTAGCCAAAGATTAAATACATCTTTGGCTTTTTTATTTATAAATTACCACAAAAAGCATCAATGAAATACCACAAAAAATATCAATGAAATGCCACAAAAAGTATCAATAGGTATTGATTATTTATAGATATATGTGTATAATATTGGTAGAGGTATATATATGAATAAAGAATATTTAAAAAGAGTTGCTGATGAAATATTAAAATTTAAGTTAACTGCTTTTGGGGCTGTAAACATAATAGGCCCGAAATGGTGTGGTAAAACAACAACAGCTGAACAAATATGTAAAAGTGCTATAAAATTACAAAAGGATCCAAATAAAGAAGAATTAATAGAGACAGCTAAAATAAATCCAGCTTTTTTACTAATAGGTGAAAATCCTCGTTTGATAGATGAGTGGCAAGATGCCCCAGAAATATGGGATGCTGTTAGGAACGCGGTTGATGAAAGATCAGAAGAAGGATTGTTTGTTTTAACTGGTTCTACTTCGAAAAAAGTTAAAACATTGCATACGGGTACAGGTAGAATAAGTACTATGAAAATGTATCCAATGAGTTTATATGAATCTTTAGAGTCTAATGGACAAGTATCGTTATTGGATTTATTTGATAAAAAAAATAAACTTGAAAACGGAGCAATATCAGATCTTTCGATTGAAAACTTGATTTTTGCGGCCTGCCGTGGAGGTTGGCCGGGTAGTTTAAATAAAAAAACTGATATGGCTAAACTCGAGATTGCGAAAGATTATTTTCAACAAATTTATGAAAAAGATATGTATTGTGTGGACGATGTAAAAAGAAATAATATTCTAATGAGAGATATTTTAAGATCGTATGCAAGAAACATCTCTACACTTGTAAAAACAAAAAATATTTTAAATGATGTTAATGTAACAAATTCGCTTAGTATTAATACTTTAAATGATTATTTAGATATTCTAGAAAGACTATATATTATAGAAGATTTAAATGCTTGGTCTCCAGCTATTAGGTCAGCTACTGCTATGAGAAACGGTAAAAAAAGAGAATTTGTTGATCCGTCATTAGCTGTTGCTGCCCTTGGAGTTTCACCAGATTATTTTAAATTAGATTTAAAAACATTTGGTTTTATTTTTGAAACATTATGCATAAGAGATTTGCGTATTTATTCAAGCAATATCCATGGTGAATTATCGTACTATCATGATAGATATGGCTTAGAAGCAGATATTGTTTTGCATTTGCGTGATGGTAGATATGCATTAATAGAATGCAAACTAGGGTCCCATGAAATTGATGAGGCGGCTTCTAACTTGCTCGAATTAGAACAACTAATAATTGAACACAATAAAAAACAAAAACAATCGTTATTAAAATTACCAGATTTAAAGATAATACTAACTGGTGGTAAATATGGCTATGCAAGGCCTGATGGTGTTTATGTTGTTCCGATCGGTTGTTTAAAATATTAACAAATTATAAAAAAAATTATTATGAATTTTCTAACAATATACTTAAATCCGTAATGGTATTTATATAAATTGAATTTCTGAAACAAATCACACAAAAGTGATTTGTTTTTATTTTAAAAAAGGCTTAAAATACATAAAAAAACATTTTAATACTTGCTTTTTTTTCTATACTATGTGATAATATAATTGTTCGATAAACGAACAATTAGGAGAAGAAAATGGAAGATAAAAACTTCTTTAAGCCTACGCCACTATATAAAGAATATAGAATCTTAGATTTAATCTCAAAAGATGAAACAATAACCCAAAGAACGATTAGTGAAGACTTAGATGTTTCTGTATCTATGGTTAATCAGTACTTAGAAGAATATGAAGAAAATGGTTATGTTATAAGAGAGTATTATAATTCTAAAACTATAAATTATGTTTTAACTAAAAAGGGTGAAGAAAGAAAACGCCTATTAAATATTTGGTTTTTAAAAGATACTTTACAAATCTATTATAAAGCTAAAGAAGATATTAGTATTTTTTTAGACTTGATTATAAAAAAAGGTATTAATAAAGTCTTGTTCTATGGAGCAGGAGAAGTAGCTGAAATTATTCTTCAAGTAATTGTAGGCGATCATAATATGCCTTTAAAGGTTGTAGGAATTATTGATGATGATTTAGAAAAACAAGGTAAGATTATTGTAAATACTCCTATTATAAAAAAAGAAGATATTAAAAAATACGATCATGATGCAATAGTTATTTCAAGTTATACACATCGTGAAAAAATAAGTAATGCTTTAAGTGAAATTAATTATGATGTTAATAAAATTATAAGGTTTTTTGAATAAAAGGAAGAGGATAAATTATGTATAGGTTTATAAAATACACGTTAGATTTCTTCATATCTTTAATTGCTGCTATTTGTTTATTGCCTATTTTTATTATTTTAGGGTTAATTATTAAATTAACTTCAAAAGGTCCAATTCTTTTTAAACAAAAGAGAATTGGTAAAAATAAAAAGTTTTTTAAAATTTATAAATTTAGAACTATGAAACTTGATACTCCAAAAGATATGCCTACTCATATGTTAGAAAATCCAGATAAGTATATTACTAGAATTGGAAAGTTTTTGAGAAAGACCTCTCTTGATGAACTTCCTCAAATATTTAATATTTTATTTGGTAAGATGAGTATTGTTGGGCCTCGTCCTGCATTATGGAATCAAACGGATTTAATTGAAGAGAGAGATAAATATAATGTAAATCAATTAAGGCCTGGATTAACTGGTTGGGCTCAAGTTAATGGACGTGATGAACTTCCGATTCCAGTTAAAGCATCATTAGATGGGGAATATGTTAAACATCAAAGCTTTTTCTTTGATGTTAAAATATTTTTTAAAACTATTTTTAGTGTTTTAAAAAGTGATGGGGTAAAAGAAGGGAAAAGTTAATGAAAAAAATATTAATTACTGGTAAAGGTAGTTTTATTGGTAGCCATGTAGAAAAATGGCTTAAAAAAGAAGAGGAAAAATATATTGTTGATACCCTAGATATGACTAATGATAATTGGAGAGAGATGAGTTTTTCTGGTTATGATGTAGTCTATCATGTGGCAGGAATTGCTCATGTTTCTAATAAAAAGAAGCTAATACCTTTATATTTTAAGGTAAATAGAGACTTAGCAATTGAAGTAGCTAAAAAATCAAAGGCTGAAGATGTTAAACAATTCATTTTTATGAGTAGTATGATAATTTATGGAAAAGATAATAAAGTTAAAAGATATAGTCATATTGATACTGAAAAGATTAATCCTCTTAATGCATATGGAAAGTCAAAAGCAGAAGCTGACTTAGAAATCCAAAAATTAAAAAGTGCTAGTTTTAAGCCTGCAATTATTAGAACTCCTGTAGTTTATGGAAAAGGATGTAAAGGTAATTTCCCAAGATTAGTAAAGTTTGCTTTAAAGTTTCCATTTTTCTTAAATATTAGAAATCAAAAAAGTATGATTTATATTGATAATCTTTGTGAGTTTGTAAAACTACTTATTGATAATGAAGCAAGTGGAGTGTTCTATCCTCAAAATAAAGAATATGCATCAACTAAAGAAATTGTAAAAATTGTAAGACTTAAAAATAATAAAAAATATAGAGAAACAAAAATCTTTAATTGGATATTATGTGTATGTACACACATATGTCCTGTTGTAAATCAAGTGTTTGGAAATAAAACTTATGATTTAAATATTTCAAATCATTTTGATTTTAAGTATAATGTTGTGGGTTTTGAAGATTCTGTAAAAGAATCACTTTAAAGAAGGGGGAATAAGTTTATGAGTAAACATATTTTAGTTGTTTCACAATATTTTTATCCCGAACAGTTTAGAATTAATGATATGTGTCAGGAATGGGTTAAAAAAGGATACAAAGTAACAGTAGTTACTGGGATTCCTAATTATCCTGAAGGGAAATTTTATAAAGGATATAATTGGTTTAAAAAAAGAAAAGAATACATTAACGGAGTTAATGTAATCAGAATCCCTCTTTTTGCAAGAGGTAAAAATGCTTTAAGCCTATATTTGAATTATAAATCATTTGTTTTCTTTGGCTGGTTTTTTGCGAAATTTACTAAGTTGAAAGCTGATTATGTTTTTACTTATGAAGTCTCGCCAATTTACCAAGCAAAGATTGGTATTTGGTATGCTAAAAGAAGAAAGATTCCAAGTGTTTTATATGTTATGGATCTTTGGCCTGATAATTTAATCGCTGCTGGAAATGTTGATAGTAAGCTAATTCTAAAAAGTGTTACAAGAACAGTAAAGAAGATTTATAAACAAACTGATTACATTTTAACTTCTTCAAAAAGTTTTATTAAATCGATTAAAGAGTTAAAAGTGCCAGAAACTAAACTAGAGTTTTGGCCACAATATGCTGAGGACTTTTATTTGCCTTTAGAAAAGACGGCTAAAGAGATTACAAATATCCCGCAAGACTCAAGAGTAAATCTTGTGTTTGCCGGAAATATTGGTAAAGCTCAAGGATTAGAAATTTTACCACGCTGCGCCATTGAACTTGAAAGAAGAAAAGTTAAGGTTAGATTTAATATGATTGGCGATGGTAGAGATAAAGCTGCTTTGGTTAAAAAGGTCTATGACTTTTTAGTGACACCTTATTTTAATTTTATCGATAAAGTCGATGCTACTGAAATTCCTTATTTCTTTGCTTATTGTGAAGCTGGTATTATCACTTTTAATGATAATCCGATTTTAGAAAAAACAATTCCAGCTAAACTTCAATCATATCTTGCATGTGGCTTGCCAGTTATTGCTAGTGCTAAGGGAGAAGTTAAAAGAATAATTGAAGAAGGTGAACTTGGTTTTGTTGGAAACGCTGGCAGTGTTAATGCGTTAGCTGATGCTATTGAAGAATTTGTAAGATTGTATCCTGCTCAAAGAGTGGTATTGAAGAATAATGCATTAAATTATTCTAAAGAAAAATTTAATAAAGTTAAATTACTAAATAGACTAGATAAGATATTTGAAGGTTTAGAAAATGGAAGTTTGGGTAAACCTATTGTAGAAGAAGTAAAAAAAGCAGTTGTTTGTAAAACTAAAAGTTCAAAAAAGTGATAATAAGTAAAATAAAAAGTCCAAAAACGTGTATAATAATACAAATAAAAACCTCAAAAACGTGATTTATCTTTTGCAAATCTACTTTAAATAAGGTATAATATGTTTAGAGGAGGAGATTTTTATGAAATTAAAAAGAAAAATATATGATTCATTTTTGGAATGGAAAAAAGAAAATGGGAAAACTGCTTTATTAATCGAAGGGGCTAGACGTATTGGTAAAAGCACAGTTGTAGAAGAATTTGCTAAAAATGAATATCAATCTTATATCTTAATTGATTTTAGTATAGAAAGTGATGAAATTAAATCTTTATTTACAAAATACGCACATAATTTAAATGATTTCTTTTTCTTCTTAACTGCTATAAAAAACACAACTTTACATGAAAGGAATTCATTAATAATATTTGACGAAGTTCAAACATTTCCATTAGCGCGACAACTAATAAAACATTTAGTAAAAGACAATAGATATGATTATATTGAAACAGGTTCGCTACTTTCAATAAAAAGAAATGTTGAAAACATTGTGCTTCCTTCAGAAGAAAGAAAGATAAAGATGTATCCCTTAGATTTCGAGGAATTTTTATGGGCTATTAACAGAAAGGATATATTTGACATAATTAAAGAACATTTTGAAAATTTAGAACCATTAAGTGTTTTACATTCTACTATAATGAAATTATTCAGACAGTATATTTTAATTGGTGGTATGCCTCAGGCGATTGTAAGGTATTTAGAAACAAATGATTATACAAAAGTAGATTTAGTAAAAAGAGATATTTTATCATTGTATAGAGATGATATATCAAAATTTGCTAAGGGATATGAGAACAAAGTTGTTAGTATTTTTGATGGTATACCTTCACAACTTTCAAAACACGAAAAAACTTTTAAATTATCGTCGATTAAGAAAGAGGCGAGATTTAGAGAGTATGAAGATGCATTCATTTGGTTAGATGAAGCCATGATTGTAAATGTTGCATTTAATGCTAATGATCCTAAAATAGGGTTATCACTTAACAGTGATAGGTTAACAATGAAAATCTACTTAGCAGATACAGGTCTGTTAATTAGTCATTCTTTTAATGAAGATAATCAAATCTACTACGAAACAGCTAAAAATATAGTTGATGGTAAATTAGAAATTAATAATGGAATGATTTTTGAAAATGTGGTAGCTCAAATGTTAACTGCTAAAAATAAAAAGTTATATTTCTATTCTAAGAAAAATAACTTGGATAGTTCAGATACTATGGAAATAGATTTTTTAATTACTGATAAAACAAAAAACAAAAAAATATCACCAATAGAAGTTAAATCAAGTAAGAAATATACAATTTCTTCTTTAAATAAGTTTAGTAAAAAATTTAAAGAAAATTTAGGAAGAAAATATATACTACATACAAAAGATTTGTCTATAAAAGAAGAAATTATATATTTGCCTGCTTATATGGCGATTCTTCTTTAACATAAAAATTAAATAACTTTAAAAAATAGGAGAAAAAAATGTTCAAAGATAAAATATTATTAATTACTGGTGGGACGGGATCTTTCGGTAATGCAGTTATGAAAAGATTTTTAAATACTGAAATAAAAGAAATTAGAATTTTTTCCAGGGATGAGAAAAAACAAGATGATATGAGGAAGTTATATAAATCAGACAAACTTAAATTTTATATAGGAGATGTTAGAGATACTTCAAGTATTAAAAACGCAATGTATAATGTTGACTATGTTTTTCATGCAGCGGCTTTAAAACAAGTACCTTCTTGTGAGTTTTTTCCGCTAGAAGCAGTAAAAACAAATGTGATAGGCACTGATAATGTTTTAACTGCAGCAATTGATGCAGGAGTTAAAAAAGTTATTTGTTTATCAACTGATAAAGCAGCATATCCAATTAATGCTATGGGAATTTCTAAAGCTATGATGGAGAAAGTATTTGTTGCTAAAGCAAAAACTGTCAGTAATACTGTAATTTGTGGAACAAGATATGGGAATGTTATGGCATCAAGAGGTTCTGTAATTCCATTGTTTGTTGATCAAATTAGAAAAAAAGCTGACTTAACTGTAACAAATCCTTATATGACGAGATTCCTTATGAGTTTAGATGAAGCAGTAGAATTAGTAATCTTTGCTTTTAAAAATGGTCAAGCAGGAGATATTATGGTTCAAAAATCTCCAGCTTCAACGGTTGGTGATTTAGCCGAAGCTGTTAAAGAGTTATTTGATTCTCAATCAAAGATTAAAATAATAGGTACAAGGCATGGTGAAAAACTTTATGAAACTTTGCTTACTAAAGAAGAAAAAGTTGTAGCTATTGATTTAGGAGATTATTATAGAGTCCCTGCCGATAAAAGAGATTTAAACTATGATAAATACTTTGTTGAGGGGAGTGAATTATTATCAGGTGATGATGAATATAATTCACACAATACAAAAAGATTAAATATTGAAGAAATTAAAGAAAAATTATTGAAGTTAGATTATATAAAAGAAGAGTTAGGAAAATAAATATGAAGATTTTAGTAACAGGAGCTAAAGGCTTTTTAGGGAAAAATTTAATTGCTGAATTAAAAGCTAAGAAAATAACTGATATTTTTGAATATGATATTGATTCTAGTGAAGAAGAATTGATTAAAGCTTGCAAGGAAACCGAATTTGTTTTTCATCTAGCAGGGGTAAACCGTCCAAAAGAAACAAGTGAATTTATGGAAGGTAATTTTGGATTTACTAATACTTTACTTAAACTTTTAAAAAAATATAATAATAAAGCACCTATTATGATTTCATCATCAATTCAAGCAGAACTTGACAACTTATATGGAATTAGTAAAAAAGCTGGTGAAGATTTAATGTTTGAGTATGGAGAAGCTAATGATGTTGAAGTTTTGGTATACCGTTTCCAAAATATTTTTGGAAAATGGTCAAGACCAAATTATAACAGTGCTGTTGCAACTTTTTGCTATAACATCTCTAGAGGCTTAGATATTATGATTAGTGATCCTATGGCTGTTGTCAATTTAGTTTATATTGATGATGTTGTTAAGGAATTGATTAATGCTTTAAAAGGAAATCCTACAAGAGAGGCTTCTTTTTGTAAAGTAACAACTTCTTATCAAGTAACTTTAGCTGAACTTACTAAAATTATTTATTCTTTTAAAGAAGAAAACACAAAGTTGTTAGTTCCTGATTTGAAAAACGGATTTGTTAAAAAACTTTATGCAACATATTTAAGTTTTCTACCTAAAGAAGCTTTTAGTTATAACTTAAAAATGAATGTTGATAATCGAGGCTCTTTTACTGAATTTTTAAAAACTGATGATAAAGGACAAGTATCAGTTAATATTTCAAAACCTGGTATAGTTAAAGGCAATCATTGGCATCACACTAAATGTGAAAAATTTTTAGTAGTAGCGGGTTGTGGAGTTATTAGATTTAGAGAAATTCATTCAAGTGAAGTTATTGAAATTTATGTTAGTGGAGATGTGTTAGAAGTAGTTAATATTATGCCTGGCTACACGCATAATATTGAGAATTTAGGTGATAGTGATTTGGTTACTATCATGTGGGCTAGTGAAGCCTTTGATCCAAATAATCCGGATACTTATTTTTTGGAGGTATAAGAAAGTGAAAAAATTAAAAATAATGACAGTTGTTGGAACAAGGCCTGAGATAATTAGGCTTTCTTGTGTAATCCAAAAATTAGAAGCATCAAGTGCTGTTGAACATATTTTAGTTCATACAGGACAAAATTATGATTATGAATTAAATGAGATATTTTTCCAAGATTTTAGCCTTAAAAAACCAGATTATTTTCTTAACGCAGCAGTTACTACTGCAGTAGAAACTATAGGAAATATTTTAGTTAAAATAGATCCAATTATTGAAAAAGAAAAACCAGATGCATTTTTAGTTTTAGGTGATACTAATAGTTGTTTGTGCGCCATTGCTGCTAAAAGAAGAAAGATACCAATCTTCCATATGGAAGCAGGTAATAGATGCTTTGATCAAAGAGTACCAGAAGAAACTAATCGTAAGATTGTTGATCATATTGCTGATATTAATTTAACTTATAGCGATATTGCAAGAGAATATTTGCTACACGAAGGTCTACCTGCTGATAGAGTTATTAAGACTGGTAGTCCGATGTTTGAAGTATTAAACTCTAGAATTAAAGATATCGAAGCAAGTGATGTTCTAACTCGTCTTAATTTAAAACCAAATGAATATTTCGTAGTTTCAGCTCATAGAGAAGAAAATATTAATGCAGTTAAAAATTTTATTGATTTAATTGAAAGTTTAAATGAAATAGCTGAAATTTACAATTTGCCTATTATTATTAGTACGCATCCTAGAACTAGAAAAATGATAGATGAAAAAAATATTAGATTTAATCCGTTAATTCAAACATTAAAACCACTTGGTTTTAATGATTATAATAAACTTCAGCTTAATGCTAAAGCAGTTTTAAGTGATAGCGGTACTATAAGTGAAGAGTCTAGTATTTTAGGCTTTAAAGCTTTGAATATTAGAGAAGCTCATGAAAGACCTGAAGCTATGGAAGAAGCTAGTGTTATGATGGTAGGACTTAAGAAAGACCGTATTTTACAAGGCTTAGAAATTTTAGAAACTCAAGATAAAGATACTTTACGTCTTGTAAAAGATTATAGTTGTCCTAATGTAAGTGATAAAGTATTAAGAATAATAACTTCTTACATAGATTATGTAAATAGAGTAGTTTGGAGTAAATAATGGAAAAAAGAGAATATCAGGTTTGTAGTAATTGTGTAATGGATACAACTGATTCACAAATTAAATTTGATGAAAAAGGAATGTGTGATCATTGTCATAATTTCTATGAAAATATTTTACCTTCTTGGCATACTGATGAAAGAGGTAAAGCAAAATTAGAAAAACAAGTATCTGAGATTAAACGAAAATCAAAGAATAAAGAATATGATTGTATTATTGGATTAAGTGGAGGAGTTGATAGTTCTTATTTAGCATATTATGCTAAAGAAGTACTAGGCTTAAGAGTTTTACTTTATTCAGTTGATACAGGTTGGAATTTAAATGTAGCTGTTGAGAATGTTGAAAAGATTACGAAAGGACTTGGTTTAGAACTTTGTACTGAAATTATCAACTGGTCTGAAATGAAAGATTTGCAACTTGCGTTTTTTAAATCTCAAGTACCATATCAAGATATCCCACAAGATCATATAATCTTTGCATCGCTTTATAATTATGCAGTTAAACATAAAATTAAGTATGTTTTAACTGGTGGTAATTATTCAACTGAGTGTGTAAGAGAACCAATTGAATGGGTATATCAAAATGATTTAAGAATGATTAAAGACATTCAAAAGCAATTTGGAACTAAAAAATTAAATAATTTACCATTTTGTAGTATGTTTAAATATAAAATTTATTATAGATTCTTTAAAGGTATGAAAGTATATCGTCCACTTGATTTAATACCATATACCAAAGAAGATGCAATCAAAACATTAAACGAAAAGTTTAATTGGCAACCTTATGCCAATAAACATTTCGAAAGTGTTTTTACAAGATTTTATGAAGGGTATTGGCTGGTTAAAAAATTTGGATTTGATAAAAGAAGAGCTCATTTTTCAAGTTTGATTCTAACAAAACAACTTGATAGAAACAAAGCACTAGAGATATTAAAGAATCCTCCATATAGCGAAACACAAGCTATGGAAGATTTAGAATATATTTGTAAGAAGTTAAGTATTTCAAAAGATGAGTTTTTAAATTTAATGAATCAAGAAAATAAATCATATAAAGATTACAAATCAAGTGCTAAGATGATTTCATTAGCAGTAAAACTTGCAAGAGTTTTAGGGATTGAAAAAAGACAGTATAGATAATTTTTTCTAGGGGGGGAGAAAATGATTGCGATAATTGACTATGGCATGGGTAATGTCGGGTCTATTAAAAATATGCTTAAGCATATTAATATAGAAGCACTTATCACTGATGATCCAAAAACAATATTAAGTGCCAGTCATTTGATATTACCAGGAGTAGGGGCATATGATGCTGGTGTTAATAACTTAAAAGCAAAAAAACTTGATTTAGTGATTAAAGAATTTGCTTTAGAATTAAATAAACCAGTTTTAGGTATTTGTTTAGGCATGCAACTATTAGGAAATAAAAGTGAAGAAGGAAAATTAAAGGGTTTAGGTTTAATTGATTTTGAAAACATTAAGTTTTCAAAAGAATTAAATTTAAAAATTCCTAATATGGGTTGGAATTATATTAAAGTAATGGATAAAGATGATCCTCTTACAAAAGAGATTTTAGATGATGATAGATTTTATTTTGTTCATTCATACTATGCAGTATGTAAAAATAAAGAAAATATTTTAATGACTGCTGATTATGGATTAAACTACACTGCATCAGTTAGAAAAAATAAAATTTATGGAGTTCAATTTCATCCTGAAAAAAGTCATTATTTCGGAATGAAAATCTTAAGAAACTTTGCATTGGAGGTCTGAAATGTATAAAAGACCAAGAATAATTCCACTGCTTTGTTTAGATGGTGAAGATTTAGTTAAAACAATAAAATTCCAAAAGCCACGTTATTTAGGCGACCCTGTAAATGCTGTAAAAATCTTTAATAATAAATTTGTAGATGAATTATGTGTTTTAGATATAAAGGCTAGTAAAGAAGGGCGTGGTCCTAATTTTAGTTTATTAGAAGATATCGCAACTGAGGCTTTTATGCCTTTGAGTTATGGTGGTGGAATAAGTAAACTAGAAGAAATAAAAAAACTTTTTCAAATAGGTTTTGAAAAAGTAATCATTAATACTAGTTTTATTAATAACGAAGCTTTGATTAAAGAAGCAGTAGAGTTTGCTGGAAGTCAGAGTATAGTTGTAGCACTTGATGTTAAAACAAGTATGTTTTCAAAAAAAGCTTATATTAAGGATGGAACTGTTAAAACTGAGAATTCTCCGCTTGATTTAGCTTTGAGAGCTGAAGCATTAGGTGTTGGAGAGATACTACTTAATTCGATTGATAAAGATGGTACTATGAGTGGTTATGATTTAGATTTGATTGAAAATATTTCATCTAATGTTAGTATTCCAGTTATTGCATCAGGTGGAGCTAGTAGTATTTTTGATTTAGAAAAAGCTTTAAATGCAGGAGCTAGTGCTGTTGCGGCTGGAAGTTTGTTTGTATATTATGGAAGTAAAAAAGCAGTTTTAATAACAACGCCAACAGAAGAAGATTTAATAAACGCTAAAATTTATCAGAAATAAAGGTTAATTATGAAAGTATTATTAATTGATGTAAATTGTAAAAGAAGTAGTACAGGCAAGATAGTTTATGATTTATATCAGGAATTAAATAAAAATAATATAGAAGCTAGTATCGCTTATGGTAGAGGTCCTAAAATAAATGAGAAAAACATTTATAAGTTTGGACTTGATTTAGAAACCATTTTTCATATGATAATGACTAGAATTACTGGTTTAACTGGGATATATTCGGTAATCTCTACCATGAGATTAATTAGATATATTAAAAAGTTTAAACCAGATGTAGTTCATATTCATGAACTACATGCATACTTTGTTAATTTAAAACCTTTAATTAATCATCTAAAGAAAAATAATATTAAAGTGATTCATACTTTTCATTGTGAGTTTATGTATACAGGAAAATGTGGTCATGCTTATGAATGTGAAAAATTTAAAACATTATGTTTTAAATGTCCAAGATTAAAAGAATATCCAAAATCTTTATTGTTTGATTTTACAAAACATATGTATAAACAAAAAAAGAAATTCTATAAAGACTTTGACAACCTAACTATTGTTACTCCTTCTAAATGGCTTTTAGACAGAGTTAAATCTTCTTTTTTAAAAGATAAAAAGATGTTAGTTATAAATAATGGAATTGATGTTAATGTTTTTAAACCTTATGAAACAAAAGATTTAAAAAATAAACATAATTTAAAAGATGAATTTATTGTTTTAGCGGTTGCACCTCACTTGATGAGTAAAGAGAAGGGTGGAATTGAGGTTTTAAAAATAGCTGAAAGTTTAAAAGATGAAAACATTAAATTCATAATGATTGGTTTAGATGAACCAGATTTAGTTAATCTACCTAATGTAATAGCACTTGGTAAAACAAATAATCAAGTAGAACTAGCGATGTATTACTCTTTGGCTGATGTTTTCGTAATGCTAAGTGAAAGAGAAAACTTTCCGACAACTTGTTTAGAATCACTTGCTTGTGGGACGCCTATTGTTGGTTATGATACTGGCGGAGCTAAAGAAACTGCACCAAAGGGCTATGGAGAGTTTGTTCCTTATGGTGATATTACAAAGATAGAAGAATTGATATTAAAAGAAAAAACAGAGAAGATTTTTAAAGAAAAGGCTGAATGTGTAAAACTAGGCAAACTATTATATTCAAAAGAAAAAATGTTTAAAGAATACTTTAGACTATATGAAACTAAAAAAGGAGAATAACTGTATGCAAATACTTGTTACTGGAGGATTAGGGTTTATAGGTTCACACACTGCATTGCTTTTAAAAGAGGCAGGACATGATGTGGTTATAGTTGATAATTTATCTAATTCTAAATTAGATGTTTTACAAAGACTTAAAAAAATTAGTAATGTAGATTTTAAATTTTATAAAGCAGATGTTACTGATGAAGCGAAAATGAAGGAAATTTTTGCTAGAAATAAGTTTGATGGAATTATACACTTTGCAGGGCTTAAAGCAGTTAGTGAATCAATTTCTAAACCACTTGAATATTATTATAATAACGTGGTTAGTACTATTTGTTTAATTAAGTGTGCTATTGAGTATAATGTTGAAAGGTTTGTTTTTTCATCATCTGCTACAGTGTATGGAGAAAATGAGAGTCCATTAAAAGAAACTATGGCAGTGGGGAAAACGACCAATCCATATGGAGAAACAAAAGTAATTAATGAAAAAATCTTGATAGATGCATCTGTAGCCTATCCTCATTTAGCCATTTCATTACTTAGATATTTTAATCCTATTGGTGCTCATCCAAGCGGATTGCTTGGTGAAGCTCCTAATGGTCTTCCTAATAATTTAATGCCTTTTATTACACAAGTTGCAAGTAATAAAATAAAATCATTAAAAGTTTTCGGAGATGATTATGAAACAGTTGATGGAACTGGTGTTAGAGATTATATTCATGTAATGGATTTGGCCAAAGGCCATATAAAAGCTTTAGAAAATATTAAGATAGGTGTTAATGTTTATAATTTAGGGACTGGTAAAGGGACATCTGTTTTAGAATTAATTAATGCTTTTGAAAAAATTAGTAATATTAAAATACCTTACGAAATAGTTGAAAGAAGAAAAGGTGATGTTGCAATATGCTTCGCAGATGCAACAAAAGCCTATAAAGAATTAGGTTGGAAAGCAGAACATACAATTGAAGATATGGTAAGAGATGCTTGGAATTTTGAGAAAAACTATAAATAATAAAAATAAATATTTAGTATTCAAATTGTTTTAAAAAATTTAATTCGTAGGGGTAATCATGATAAAAATTTTATATTTAGTAGGTGGCCCTATGAGTTTGGGCGGAATTGAATCATTTATAATGAATAACATTAGGCTTTTTGATACTAATAAATTTAAGATTGAGTTTGTAATTGATGGTTATGATTCTGGAATCCATGATCAAGAGATTTTAAATATGGGTATGAAAATTTATAATGTACCTAATAGAGGAAGACATCCAATTAGTAATTATAAACAAATTGATTCTATAATAGCTAATGGTAATTACGATATTATACATTCTCATTTAGATGCTATGGGGGCAATAGCACTTAAAATTGCAAAAAAGCGTAAAGTAAAGGTAAGAATTGCGCATAGTCATAATACAAGACATTTAACTAATAATGTCTTAAAATGGTTTTTGAATGAAATTGCAAGATTCTTAATTAAATTCTATGCAACTGATTATATAGCTTGTTCTTCATTAGCAGGAAAATGGTTATTTGGGAAAAAGAAAATAAAAAAACATCAAGTTAAAATTTTTCCAAATGCAATCGATTATGAAAAATTTATCTTTGATGAAGAGAAAAAAAAGGAAATAAAAAAAGAATATAAAATTGAAGATAAGTTTGTCATTGGTCATATAGGAAGATTTGATTATCAAAAAAATCATAAGTTTCTAATTAGATTGATTAAAAAGATTAATAGTAAAAAAAAGAATACTTTATTGGTGTTGATTGGAGATGGTCACTTGAAAAATAAAATAAAATCATATTCTCGAAAATTAAGTATTGAAAACAATATTTTATTTATCGATGCTTTAAAAAATATTTATGATTATTATAATATTTTTGATATCTTTTGTTTGCCCTCAAATTTTGAAGGCTTAGGTATTGTATTAGTTGAAGCTCAAGCAAATGGATTAAAGTGTATTGCTTCAACAAAAGTTCCGTTTGAAGTTAATATTTTAGGTAAAGTTGACTTTATTAGTAAAAACAAAATAAACTTATGGGTTAATCATATTGTGAATACTTCTAAATACGATAGGAAGGTTAACATAGTTGATATAGAAGAGTCTGGTTATTCAATCAAAAAACAATCAGAAGAATTACAAAATTATTATGATGCATTAGTTCTAGGTAGGGCAAAATTATGAAAAAAATTATTTTAAACCCTAAAGTTTATTTTGCTGTTATCTATTGTTTATTGTTTCTTATGTTTATTTCATATGCTTTTGCTTTATATAGATTTTATAGTGTATTTCTAGATGCTACTTTTATTTTATTGATTATTTGGTTTGCAATTACAGCATATAAAAATTTTTTTAGAGATAGAATTCTGATCATTTTTATTTTGATATTGATTCCCTTTTTAGGGGCATTGATAGGCTTTAATATAGATATGTTTGAAAATAACTTTGCGGAGTATGGGGCGCTAATATCAATAATTTTAATTATTTATATTTCTTATGGTTCAAATATTGGATTAGATGAAATAAAGCATTTTAATAAACTATATTTCTTTTTACCGTTTATATTACTATTCGGACTATTTTTTGATTTTGCTATTACTAGTCATGGGGAATTAAAATTTGGTTTTGAGAATCAAAACAGTTTTGCTTTGTACATTTTAATAGTTTTCATGAATAATGTATTATGTTTATTTTTAGAGAAAAAAACAGTATTTAGGGTGATAGGTGGGATTTCATTACTTTTATCATTTGTTTTCTTGTATTTTACAGGATCAAGAACTTCTTTTATAATAGCAACAATGTTTGGAGTTTTGGCTGTATTTGTATTGCTAAGGAAAAACATTAACAAAGTTGTTTTTCAATCTATGATATTTATAGCAATGTTATTTCCAATTATTTTTCCTATTGTTTATATGGTTGCTTGGAATTTGCTTGGATCTTCAAATATAAGTTTTTTAGGAAGAACGGTTTTTACAAATAGAGAGCTTCTTTGGATTGAAGTTCCAAATAACCTTCCCCTTTTCTTAAGTAGTAATTATCTTAATATGGATGATTTCTTATATACTTCTCAAGGAGGACATAATATATATTTCAGTTTTGTTTGGGGATATGGTATAACTTCGTTTTTAATTTTTACTGGTTATTTTTTAACTATGATTTCTAAAAAAATATGTAGCAATAATAAACATATTAATAAAATTTCAATTATTGCCTTTGCTTTACTTTTTTTACATGGTTCATTTGAAGATACTTTTTATAGAAATATTTGGGTTATCGTTTTTGGCTTTCTATTTTTTATGATGAGTACAAAAGATGAAACTAATAAAGAAGTAATGTTTGGTGAGAAAGAGGTTGCATTTTGATTAGAAATAAATTAAATGTGCCTGTATTATTGTTTGTTTTTTCAAGACCTGATACTTTAAAAAAAGTATTTGAAGTTTTAAAGAGAGTAAAACCTAATGTTTTATTTTTAGTTTCTGACGCACCAAGAGAGTTTGTTGAAGGTGAAAAAGAAAGAGTTATGGAAAGTAGAAAAGTTGTTTCTGAGATTGATTGGGAATGTAGTGTAATTAGATTATATGAAACGGTTAATCAAGGATTGTATAAAATGTTGTGGTCGTCTATGGATAAAGTTTTTAAAGATTATGATAGGTGTATAATTTTAGAAGATGATGTAGTACCTAGCGTATCGTTTTTCTATTTTATGGAAGAACTTCTTGAAAAATTTAAAGATGATCAAAGGATTCAACAAATATCTGGGATGAATTTTTTAGATGTATATCCTAAAAATTTAAATTGCAGTTACTTTTATTCAAAAGAAACTTCAATTTGGGGATTCGGTTTATGGAGAAGAACTTACCTTAGTTTTGACCGTGAGCATAGTTATGGTAAGAATGAATATATATTAAAATGTCTAAAGAAAAACATGGATCGTTCTATTTATAAAAGAGTTGTAAATTATGTGAAATATGGTGAAAGCGATGGTCATAAAGCAGGATTTGAATATTATTTCGGATTAGACAAATTTTTGAATAGTAGAGTCTCAGTTGTTTCAAAATATAATATGATTTCAAATATTGGATGCGTTAATGAGTCGCAACATGAGAACTCTTACATTACTATGCCAAAGGAAGTTCAAAAAATGTATTATATGAAAACATATGAACTTAATTTTCCGTTAGTGCATAATGAATATTTTATAGAAGACAAAGATTATGCAAAAAAAGCTAGGAAAATAACAGGTGTTGGACATCCATTAATAGCTTTTAGAAGAAAAGTTATAACAGCTTTAAAACTATTAAGATATGAAGGTATTATTGGATTGAAGCATAAATTAAAGAAGAAAAAAAGGAATAAAAAAGAGACGTGAAACAAAAATGAATGAACCAATTAAGGATATAAAAATAGAATCAAACAATAGAATTAAAACCGCAGCTGTTTTCTCATATTTTTTAATTATTTTAAATATTCTTTTTGGGGTTATTTATTTGCCTTGGATTATTTCAAATGTGGGGAAATCTAGTTATGCGATATATACTTTAACTCTTTCAATAATTAGTTTTTTCTCGATTGATTTTGGATTAGGTGAAACTATATCAAGATATGTTTCAAAGTATAAATTTGAAAATAATGATGATAAAATGAGAGAATTATTTAATGCAATAACAAAAATATTTTTAGTTATTGCATCAGTGATTTTTTTGAGTCTAATGGTTATATATTTTAATATAGATAAAATATATGCTGAATTAACTCAAAATGAATTATCTAAATTTAAAAACGTATTTATTTTTTCAGCCTTATTTTGTTCATATCATGTCTTTTTTAGTCCGTTCAATGGTATTTTAATTGGTAACGGTAGATTTATATTTATTAAAATTGTTGAATTAATAAATAAGTTAACGATTATTGTTGCAACTACGATTGCGTTAGTCTTTGATTTTGATGTTTATGGGTTGGTTTTTGCTTATATTGCAGCTGGAACGGTTACAATTATAGTTAAATTTATTTATATACTTAAGAATAGATTATTTGATTTTAAAATTGTTAAAGTTAGTAAGAAAATGTATAAATCAATCATTACATTTTCTGGTTGGACTATGATTGTAATTGTTGCTCAAAGATTAACATATAATATAGTTCCATCATTATTAGGGTTTTTTTCTGGAACCAATGAAATTGCACTTTTTACAATTGCTTTGTCAATTGAAGGATATATATGGACCTTTTCTAATGCTTTAAATGGACTTTTCTTGCCTAAAATAACTAAACTAAATATTGATGGGAAAATTGATGAAATAAATCAAACAATGGTTTCAGTTGGTAGGTTTCAATTATTCTTTATGGGATTAATAATTTTAGGCTTTTATTTATTAGGACCTGAATTTGTAAATCTATGGGTTGGTGCGGATTTAGAATCTGCAGCATTCGTTGGTTTTTTCTTAGTAGCTGCAGGTCTCTTTACGTATACCTTTGGAATAGCTTATACATATTTATTAGTGGTTAAAAAAGTAAAATATTATGCAGTATCGTTAGTAATTTCTTTAGTGATAACATTAATTTCAGCAATTTTTCTAATTCCAAATTATGGAGCGTTAGGCGCAGCAATTTCAATTTTCATTGGTAGCATGATTGGCCAAGTAATAATTATGAGCATTTTTTACCATAAAATAATTGGCTTTAATATGTTAAACTTTTATAAAAAAGTTCATTTAAGATCAATCATACCTATGGTGGTTACTTTTGCATTTGGTATATTTGTAAAACAAGTAATAGATGAATTTTCGATTAAAAACTTGGTTGTCAAAATTGTACTTATTAGTTTAGTTTATGTAGTTTTTAGTTTTGTTTGTATTTTAACAAAAGAAGAAAGAAATAGAGTTTTGAAATTTAGATGGAGTAGTTTATGGAAGAAAAATTAACTAAAGTAAGCATAATAATTCCTACATTTAATGATCAAGAAACAATTTCAAAATGTTTAGAAAGCATTTTAAATCAAGATGAAGAAAATATTGAAGTAATTGTAGTTAATGATGGCTCAACTGATAGTACTCTTTCAATAATAGAAAAATACAGAGAGAAAGATAAAAGAATATTTATTTTTAATCAAAAAAATTCTGGTTCGGCTATTGCTAGAAATGTGGGTGTTAAACTAGCAAAAAGCGAATACATTTTATTTGTAGATGCAGATGATTGGATAGATACTAATTATGTTAGAGTCTTATTAGAAAAAGCTGTTAATACAAAAGTAGATATGGTTTTTTGTGGAATGAGGTTATACCAAACTAGTAACAATGACTTAAGAATTTTTAAAGAAGAAGTAATGCTTTCAAAAAGTATAAGTGATAAAGAATTGTTGCATCAATATCTTATTGAAATGTATATAAATGGTTCTTTACATGGGCCAATAAGTAAACTTTACAAGACTTCAATTATCAAACAAAATAAAATACTTTTTCCGGATTTTAGACGTTCGCAAGATATATTATTTAATTTAGATTATATTAAGCACATTAATAGTATTGAAGTAATTAATAATACATTTTATAACATTCGTTTATCTAATAAACGAATAAAAATAAAAAAGAAAAATGATTATAAACATTTACAGGCATTAAATAATTATTTTGATTTAATAATTTTTCTTGAAAATAAAATTAATGGGTTATTAATATATTGGCATCTATACGATAAATATATTAAAGAAGTAAATTATACTCATTTTAAAATGCTTGTTGATCATTTACTTCATTTATCTTCTAATAAAACAAAAAATATTAAAAAACGAATTTACCAAATTTTAAATCAAGAGTTAACTTTAAAAATAGTAAATAATGTCGATATCAAGATAATTAGATATAAAATAATTAAACGATTAATGTATAAAAAAAGAGTATTATTATTAATACTTATGCTTAAACTTCAAGGTTTAGTTAATAGAATTAGAAGAAAATAATATAAGAATATAGGTTAGAAAGAAGGAATATTTATGAATAGTTTTTTAAGCGAAGAAGAATTGAAATCTTTAGGATTAAATTCTTATGGTAAAAATGTCTTAATAAGTAGATTCGCAAGAATTTATTCGGCAAATAAAATTTCAATTGGGTCAAATGTTAGAATTGATGATTTTTGCATATTAAGTGGTAAGATTAATTTAGGAAACAATATTCATATTGCAGCTTATGCTGCAATGTATGCTGGAGATGCGGGTATAGAGATGCATGATTTTTCGGGTTTATCATCAAGAGTGACAGTCTATGCTGTTACAGATGATTATTTAGGAGATTATTTAACTAATCCTACTATACCTAGTAATTTTAGAAATGTGATTTCTGAAAAAGTGATAATTAAAAAACATGCATTAATAGGTGCTACTTCAGTAGTTTTACCTGGAGTGATTTTAGAAGAGGGAAGTGCATTTGGATCGATGACTTTAATCAATAAATCTTCTCTTCCTTGGAGTGTTAATGTAGGTCAACCTGCTAGATATGTAAAAGAGAGAAGTAAAAATTTATTGTTATTAGAAGAAGAATATTTAAGTGGGATTAGAAATGAAAAGAATTAATGTAACTCAATCATCTTTACCAAGTTATGAAAAGTATATAGAAAAAATTAGAAGTTTATGGGATACTAAATTTCTAACTAATATGGGTGTTTTCCATATGGAGTTAGAAAAGAAGTTGATAGAATATCTTAAAACTCCTTATATATCGCTATATTCAAATGGCCATATTGCTTTAGAATATGCTCTTGAATCTTTGGAGAGAAAAGGTGAAGTTATCACTACTCCATTTACTTTTGTTTCAACAACTCATGCAATTGTTAGAACTGGTAATATTCCTATTTTTTGCGATATTAAAGAAAGTGATTATACAATTGATGAAACTAAAATTGAAAGCTTAATTACCGATAAAACTATAGCTATATTACCTGTGCATGTTTATGGTAATGTTTGCAATGTAGAAGAAATTGAGAAGATTGCCCAAAAACATAATTTAAAAGTAGTATATGATGCAGCTCATGCTTTTGGAGTAAAATACAAGGGAAAAGGGATTGCAACTTACGGGGATATTTCAATGTTTAGTTTTCATGCAACAAAAGTATTTCATACAGGTGAAGGCGGAGCTTTAACTTATAATAACATAGCTCTAAAACAAAAATTTGAAGTTTTAAAAAACTTTGGAATTATTTCTCAAGAAGAGGTATCTTATGTTGGTGGAAATGCTAAATTAGATGAATTCAGAGCTGCTATGGGATTATGTAATCTTGAAATTGCTGATGAAGAAATTTCAAAAAGAAAAGCAGTATTTGAAAGATATGAAGAGAATTTAAAGGGAATAAAAGGAATAAAATTGAATTTGAGACAACCAGAGGTTGTTCAAAATTATGCTTATTTTCCAGTTTTATTTGATAATTATAAATTAACTAGAGATCAAGTTTTCATATTATTAAAAGAAAATGAAATTTATGCTAGAAAATATTTTTATCCTTTAACAAGTAGTTTTAAAGCATATAGTAATTTATTTGAAATGCAAGAAACTTTAGTAGCATTAAAAATAACTGATAATATTCTTTGTTTACCAATGTATGCTAATTTAGAAATTAGTGATGTAGATAGAATCTGTGATATTATAAAAGAAGGAGAGAGTAAAATATGAAAGGAATCATATTAGCTGGCGGGAAAGGCTCAAGGCTTTACCCAATGACTAAAGTTATTTCAAAACAATTATTACCTATTTATGATAAACCCTTAATATACTATCCACTTTCAGTTTTGATGCTAGCTGGTATTAGAGATATACTGATAATCTCAACACCAGAAGATACTCCTCTTTATGAAAGGTTATTCAAAAACGGAAATTCTTTAGGATTGAATATTAGTTATGCGGTTCAAAAAGAACCAAGAGGGCTAGCAGATGCTTTTATAATCGGAGAATCTTTTATTGAAAGTGATAGTGTTTGTTTAATTCTTGGAGATAATCTTTTTTATGGACAAGATCTGACAAAAGTATTAAATACCGCAAAAGAAGTCAAAGAAGGTGCTGTAATTTTTGGTTATCCTGTCAAAAACGCTTCTTCATTTGGAGTCGTAGAATTTGATGAATCAAATAAAGTAATTTCGATAGAAGAAAAACCAAGTAATCCAAAATCTAATTACGCAGTACCTGGTTTATATTTTTATGATAATAAGGTTGTTGAGATTGTTAAAAATATTAAACCTTCTGAAAGAGGAGAGATTGAAATTACTTGTGTAAATAATGAATACTTGAAAATGAATATGTTAAATGTTGTATTACTAGGTAGAGGTATGGCTTGGCTAGATACTGGAACGCCAACGGGCTTATTAAATGCATCACAATATGTTGAAACTATTCAATCTAGGCAAGGCTTTTATATTTCTTGTATAGAAGAAATTGCTTGGAGAAGAGGTTTTATAACTGAAGAACAACTTTATACTATTGGAAAAAGTTTAAAGATGACTGAGTATGGTCAATATATTCTTTCTTTAACAGATTTTAAAAAGAGGGTTATAAAATGAAAATATTAGTAACTGGTGGAGCGGGCTTTATTGGTGGAAACTTTTGCCATTATTTAGTTGATAAGTATCCTGATTATAATATTGTAGTGTTAGATGCTTTAACTTATGCGGGCAATTTAGAAACTTTAGCATCAATAATAAATAAAAATAATTTTAGGTTTGTAAAAGGAGATATCACTGATAGAAAAGAAGTGTTCAAACTTTTTGAAACTGAAAAGTTTGATATAGTTGTTAATTTTGCTGCTGAATCACATGTTGATAGATCAATCGAAAACCCAGAAATCTTTTTAAAAACAAATGTTATTGGAACTCAAGTATTAATGGATGCATCAAAAAACTATAAAGTTAAAAGATTTCATCAAGTATCAACTGATGAAGTATATGGCGATTTACCGTTAAATAGACCTGATTTATTGTTTACTGAAACTACACCTCTTAAAACTTCAAGTCCATATTCAGCTTCAAAAGCTTCAGCTGATTTATTAGTACATGCATATTATAGAACTTTTAAAATGCCAATTACCATTTCGAGGTGTTCTAATAATTATGGTCCTTATCAATTTCCTGAAAAGTTAATTCCTTTAATGATTAAAAATGCTTTAGAGAATAAGAATTTACCAGTTTATGGTAAGGGAGAAAATGTTAGAGATTGGCTACATGTCTATGATCATTGTACTGCTATTGATTTAATTATCCATAAAGGTAAAATTGGAGAAATTTATAATATCGGTGGGCATAATGAAAAAACTAATATTGATGTTGTTAAAACTATTTTAAAAGAGTTAAGTAAATCAGTTAGTTTAATTAAATATGTTATTGATAGACCAGGACATGATTTAAGATATGCAATTGATGCAAGCAAAATCGAAAATGAATTAGGGTGGAGACCTAAATATAATTTTGATTTAGGGATTAAACAAACGATTAAATGGAATATTGATAATCAAAAATGGCTTAAGGATATTGAAACTGGTGAATATTTAAGATTTATGGAAAAGCATTATAATAAGTGATAGGAGTCCAATAGGAGAAAAATATGAACAATTTATATGAAAAACTTGTAGAAAAAAAGGAAAGTATGTCGTTAATTGGTTTAGGTTATGTAGGAATGCCTATAGCTGTTGCTTTTAGTAAAAAATTAAAAGTAATTGGTTTTGATATTAGTAAAGAAAAAGTTGCTTTATATAAACAAGGAATTGATCCAACTAAAGAAGTTGGTAATGATATTATTAAAAATACTACAGTAGACTTTACTTGTGAAGAAAAGAAACTTAGAGAGGCTAAGTTTCATATAGTAGCAGTACCTACTCCAGTTAATAAAGACCATACACCTGATTTAAGACCAGTAGAAGGTGCTTCAATTATTCTTGGTAGAAACCTCACTAAAGGCTCTATTGTTGTTTATGAATCAACAGTATATCCAGGAGTAACAGAAGATATTTGTGTACCAATTCTAGAAAAAGAATCAGGTTTAAAATGTGGGATTGATTTTAAAGTAGGGTATTCACCTGAAAGAATAAATCCAGGAGATAAAATTCATCGCCTAGAAACTATTATAAAAATAGTTTCAGGAATGGATAAAGAAACGCTAGATGTAGTCGCTAAAGTTTATGAATTAGTAGTAGAAGCTGGAGTTTATAAAGCTAGCTCTATCAAAGTAGCTGAAGCTGCCAAAGTAATTGAAAATTCTCAAAGAGACATTAATATTGCTTTCATGAATGAATTATCAATTATTTTTAATAAACTAGATATAGATACAAAAGCAGTATTAGAGGCGGCTGGTACTAAATGGAATTTCTTGAAATTCTCACCAGGCTTAGTTGGGGGACACTGTATAGGCGTAGACCCATATTATTTAACTTATAAGGCAGAAGAAGTTGGTTATCATTCTCAAATCATATTATCAGGTAGAAGAATAAATGATGATATGGGTAAATATATCGTTGAGAATTTGATTAAAAAGTTAATCAAAGCAGATGTTTCTGTAAAGCATGCAAGAATTGCTATTCTAGGTTTTACTTTTAAAGAAAATTGTCCTGATACTAGAAACACAAGAGTAATTGATATAGTTAATGAATTAAAAGAATATGGAATAACACCTTTGATTGTAGATCCTGTGGCGGATATTAATGAAGCTAAACATGAATATGGATTTACTTTTAATAAAATGGAAGAAGTAAAAGAAATGGATGCAATCATTATTGCGGTTAGCCATGATGAATTTAAATCATTAAATGTTAATGATTTAAATAAGATGTATAATACGAATTCAAATAAAGTTTTATTAGATATAAAAGGTATATTTGATAAAGATGTTTTAGAAGCAAGTGGATATAAGTATTGGAGACTTTAATAAATACATTAATAATTAAATTATTAAAAAATAGTTTAATTAAACAAAAGGAGCAATATGAAAAAAATTCTAATTATTTCAAATATGGATATTACAATATATTTGTTTAGAAAAGAAATTATAAAAAGACTAGTGGATGAAAAGTATAGAGTAATAATTTTATGCCCAAATGGTGAAAAATTAGAGTATTTTTCAAAAATAGGTTGCGAGATTGTAGATTTAAAAATGAATAGACATAGTAAAAATCTTTTTAAAGAAATATTACTTTTAAGCGAAATTAATAAACAAGTTAAAAGAATAAACCCGGATTTGATAATGACTTATACAATTAAACCTAATATTTATGGAGGGATTGTTGCTAGATTTAGAAAAAAGAAAATTATTTCAACTGTTACAGGACTTGGCACTTCAATTCAAAGAAAAGGATTTATAACGTATATTATTAAGAGAATGTATCGTTTTGGTTTTAAAAAAACCACAAAAGTTTTTTTCCAAAATCAAAGCAATTTAGAATGGTATAAAAAGAATATTTTAGATACTAGCAGTTATGTTTTAACACCTGGATCTGGTGTTAATTTAGAAGCTTTTAAGTTTTTTGAAATAGAAGAAAAAACAAAAACTGTATTTTTATTTTTAGGTCGTATTATGAGAGATAAAGGTATTAATGAGTTTTTAGAAGCCGCAAGTTTTGTTAAAGCAAAATATCAAGATTCAGTTGAATTTAAAGTAGCTGGTTTATGTGAAAAAGGCTATGAAGATATTATAAAAGAATTCGAAGATAAAAAGATAATTGAATATCTAGACTTTGTAGATGATGTTTCAAAAGAAATAAAAAATGCAGATTGTGTTGTATTACCATCTTACCATGAAGGTATGTCAAATACGTTGCTTGAAGCTCAAGCAACTGGAAGAAGCGTTATAGCAAGTGATGTGCCAGGTTGCATTAATACATTCATAAATGGTGAAACTGGCTTTGCAGTTAAGCCAAGAAATGTTGAAAGTTTAATAGAAAAGATTAAAGATTTTATTAATACACCTTTTGAAAAAAGAAATGAAATGTCAACTAATGCAAGAAAATATGTTGAAGATAATTTTGATAGAAAAAAAGTTGTTGAAATGTATTTTAATATAATTAAAAGAGTACTTGAAAAAGGTGAAAAATAATGGGATATGATAATATTACTTTTCCAACTAACACAGTTTTTTTAGTAACTGGTGGAGCTGGATTTATTGGTTCGAATTTGTGTGAGAAAATTTTAGAAATGGGTTATTATGTGAAGTGTTTAGATAATTTATCAACTGGAAATATTAATAATATTAAACCTTTTTCAGGAAATGAAAGATTTACATTTTTAGAAAAAGATATAAGATCTTTAGAAGACTGTATTGAAGCATGTAAGGGTGTAGACTATGTTTTACATCAAGCAGCTTGGGGAAGTGTCCCAAGGAGCATTGAAATGCCTTTACTTTATGAAGAAATTAACATTAGAGGCACTTTAAATATGCTTGAAGCATCTTGCATAAACAAAGTAAAAAAATTTGTTTATGCTTCAAGCTCATCTGTTTATGGTGATAGTGTTGTTTTACCAAAAAAAGAAGGAAATGAAGGTAATATATTATCGCCTTATGCACTAACTAAAAAATCAAATGAGGAATATGCAAAACTATATTATAAATTATATGGTTTAGAAACTATTGGATTAAGATATTTTAATGTTTTTGGAAAAAGACAAGATCCAAATGGAGCTTACGCTGCAGTTGTTCCTAAATTTATTAAACAATTATTAAATAATGAAAGCCCAACAATTAATGGTGACGGTAAGCAAAGTAGAGACTTCACTTACATTGAAAATGTAATTGAAGCTAACTTAAAAGCATGTAAAGCTTCTAGTATTGCATCTGGTAAAGTTTGTAATATTGCATTTGGTGGTAGAGAATACTTGATTGATATATATGATTTATTATGTGAGATATTAGGAAAAAATATTAAACCTATATTCGCAAAAGATAGATTAGGGGATATTAAACATAGTAATGCAGATATTTCTAAAGCAAGAGAATTACTTAATTATGATCCTAGTTGGGATTTTAAAAAGGGAATTATAGAAGCAATAGAGTGGTATAAGGAGAATATATGAATGGGATCAACGAGATAAAAAGGGTGCTTCATATTTTTGGATCTTTAGATATGGGCGGTGCAGAAACTCGGACTATAGATATATATAAAAACATCGATAGGAATAAAGTTCAATTTGATTTCATATCATTAGATAGTAGTGAAAATCAAACATATGAAAATGAAATATTAGAATTAGGTGGAAAAATATTTAAGTTAGAGTCGCCTAGAAAAATCGGCAATATTAAGCATTACAAAGTACTAAAAAGAATTATGATATCTAATAAATATTTAGCGGTTCATTCACACACTTCTTTTCATAATGGTTTAGTTATGATGTGTGCTTTTTTTTCAAAGATAAAAATTAGAATTTCACATTCTAGAACAACAAATACCAAGAAAAAAGGAATTAAAAATAAAATTTTTTTATACATTGGTAAATTTCTTGTTAAAACTTTTGCTACGAATATGTTGGCTATCAGCAAGGAAAGCGCGATATTTTTGTATGGGAAAAAACGAGTAGAAAAAAACAAGGTTGAAGTACTACCTAACCCTATTGATTTGTCAAAATTTTTATACGAAGACAAAAGTAAAACTGTTAAAATAAAAGAAGATTTAAGAATAGAAAATTGTGATTTAATTATCGGCCAGATAGGAAGATTCGAGGATATTAAAAATCAAAAGTTTTTGGTTGATATTGCATCTGTTATGGTAAGTAATTTTCCATTAATGAAAATAATTTTCATTGGAGATGGACCTAAAAAAACTGAAGTTGAAGAAAAAGTAAAAATGCTTAAACTTGAGGATTACTTTATATTCCTGGGGAATAGAAGAGATATTAATGAGGTAATTAAAATATTTGATATTTTAGTAGTCCCATCATTGTATGAAGGTTTATCAGGAGTTTTAATTGAAGCTCAGGCTGCTAATATACTATGCGTAGCATCTTCAACAATTCCAAAAGAAGTAGATTTTGGATTAGGATTGATAAAATTTGTTGATTTAAATAGTAGTATTAATAATTGGAAAGAGGCAATAATTTCGCAATTAAAAATTCCTAAGAAAAATGACAAACAAATAATTGAATCTTTTGAAAAAAGAAATTTTACGATAGAGTATACAATCAAAAGATTAATGGAAATATATAAAATACAATAAGTGAGGCGCTTTGTGGGAAAAGAAGAACAAATTTATAAAAAAGTACTTATGATATCGCGTAGTTCTTGGGTGAATGAACAAAATAGTGGTAGTACTTATTCATCTATTTTTAATAATTGGCCTAAAGATAATATTGCTCATATCTTTACACAAAATAAGATGCCTTCAAATTCAATTTGTGATAAGTATTTTAGAATTACTGATAGAGCTGTTGCGAAATCTATATTTAAAAAAAACATTTATGCTGGTGAAAAACTTGAATTAATCGAAGAGAAAAATACAATTAAAAAACAAACTAAATTTATAATTTGGTTAAAAAAAATATTTCCAAATGTTTTAAAACTTTTTCAAGAATTGATGTGGTCACTTTCGAAAGTTAATTATAGATCAATGCAAGAGTGGATTAATGAATTTTCTCCTGAAATTTTACATATTTCAGGAACGAATTCTCTCTATATTTATAGAATAGCTAAAAAAATAATTAGCAGTCATGAATTGTCTTATGTAATATATATTAGTGATGATATATACACTATGTGTCAATTTAACTTATCTCCATTTTATTGGTTGCACAAGTTTTTTCTGAGATTTATAGTAAGAAAGTTTGTTAAGAATGCAAAAACAGTTTTTGTAATTTCTGAAATGCAAAAAAAAGAATATGATAAAATATTTAAAAAAGAAACTGTTATTCTGAGAAAAAGTTTTAAAGAAGATGAGAAAAAGTTTTATTATCAAAAAAAAGAACGTATAAAAATGATATATATGGGGAATCTTAAATCGGGCAGATGGAAAATTTTGTTGAGATTAGCTGAAGTAATTGAAGCATACAAAAATGAAATATATTTTGAAATTTATTCGAATTTAGATATAGATGCAGAAATTAAGAAAAAGTTTTCAGTTTTCAAAAATACTGTTATTGAAAATACTGTATCTTCAAATTTAGTGTTGGAAACTTTGGAAAAAGGTGACGTATTAGTTCACGTTGAATCTTTTGATTTGTCAAAAAGATTAGCCACTAGATTATCATTTTCTGCTAAGATTGTAGATTATTTAGAAGCGAAACGCTGTATTTTAGTAATTGGACACAAATCAAATGCCTCGATTAATTTTTTTAAAAAAGAAGATGGAGCAATTATAATTAATACTATTAGAAAGAAAATGCTTTTCAAAAAGATTGAAGAAATTATAAACAATAAAAATATAGTTTGTGAATATGCGAAAAAATCTAGTGAATTAGGCGAAAAATATTTCTCGTTAGGAATGACCGAGAAAACATATTTAGATAAAATATAAAAAGGAATAAAAATGAAAGTAATTCAAATTAATGCTGTTAATAAATATGGTAGCACTGGAAGAATGACGAGTGAATTTGACAAGTTTTTAAAAGAACATAGGCATAACTCCTTTGTTTTCTATTCGGAAGGTATTTCAGCTTATGGTGATTATAAAATAGGATCAAAATTTGAAAAAAAAATACACGCATTTATGTCTAGATTAACTGGATTGCAAGCTTATTTTTCAAGAATTGGAACAAAAAAACTAATAAAACAAATTAGTATTATTAATCCTGATATTGTTCATCTTGGCAATTTGCATGGTAATTATATTAATTTAAGAATCCTTTTTAAATATTTAGCTGAAAATAATATTGCTACGGTTTTAACTTTGCACGACTGTTGGTTTTATACTGGCAAGTGCACCCATTATACAACTAGTAACTGTTTAAAGTGGGTAATGGGGTGTAACAACTGTCCGAGATTAAAACTAGACAATCCTAGTTGGATATTTGACAGGACGAATAAGATGTGGAGAGATAAAAAAAAGTATTTAAATAATATTCCAAAACTTGGAGTTATAGGAGTTTCTGACTGGATAACCAATGAAGCAAAAAAATCTTTTCTAAAAAATGCGTTTATAAAAACAATTTATAATTGGATAGATCTCGATTCTTTTTACCCTAGAGATATAGATGTGTTAATAGCAAAATATGGGCTTAAAGACAAATTTATAATTTTAGGGGTTGCTAGTGGTTGGAGTAATACTAAAGGATTAGATAAGTTCATTAATTTATCTAATTGTTTAGATGATAATCATAGGGTTGTTTTAGTCGGTAGGATGTCATCTAAATTAGAAACTGGAAAAAAAATTATTAAGATCCCAAGAACTAACAATATTAATGAATTAGCTGAACTTTACTCAATAGCAGATGTTTTTGTAAATTTAACTGAAGAAAATTCTTTTGGAATGGTTACGGCTGAAGCTATTGCTTGCGGTACGCCAGCAATAGTCTTGAACTCGACAGCTAATCCTGAAATAATAGGAGAAAATTGCGGGTTAGTGATTAAAAATTCAACAACTGCCGAAATTATTAGCGCCATTAAAACTATTGAAGGAAATGGAAAAAGTTATTATTCTGAAAAATGTGTAAAATATGCTAAGGAAAAATTTGATATAAAAAAATCACTGCAAGATTATATTGATTTTTATAAAGAGATATTAAAGAAATAAAGTGAAGGTTATGAATAAAAAAGTAGGTATTGTAACATATTATGAAATTTATAATTATGGTTCATTTTTACAAGCTTTTGCTATGCAAAAAACTTTAGAATCTATGGGATACTGTGTTTCAATATTAAAATTTGATGAGTCTCAGTTCTTATATAAAATAAAAATGAAGTTTGCTATAGTATTTAAATTATTAATTTGGCCACAATATATTAAGAGTGTTTTAGCACTTAGAAGGATGGGGAAAAATTCAAAAGCAGACCTAAGTTCAAAAACTATAAAAATGTTTAAAAATTCTATTCAAAAAGAATTGAATATAGAGAAAGACACATTTGAAGGTTTTAAAAGAAGAGGTAAGACTAATGAATTTATTGCATTTATTTGCGGGAGTGATCAAATTTGGTCTCCGCTTGGTATATATTTAAGAAAACACAAATTTCTAGAATTTGCTCCAAAAAACAAAAGGATTGCATATGCTCCTAGTTTCGGCATTAATTATATTCCGAAGTATAACGCAATAAAAATTAAAAGAAATCTAGGTAATATAAAATGTTTATCCATTAGAGAAACAGCCGGTAAGGATATTATCAAAAAACTAGTTGGACTAGAGGCTGAGGTAGTTTTGGATCCTACATTGATGGTAAGAGATGAGTTTTGGAAAAAACTAATTAAAAAGAGCGACAATACAAAAAAAGATTATGTAGTTTGTTATTTTTTAAGTACTCCAAAAGAAAATGTATATGATGAGATAATAAAATATGCAAATAATCTTGAATTAGAAATTATATATTTTCCATATGAAAAATTTTTCGAAAATTGCGATTCGGCAAAATTTATCGAATTAGATCCTTTTAATTTTTTAGAAACATTAGCAAATTCAAAAATAGTCTTTACAGATTCTTTTCACGGAACTGCTTTTTCGGTAATATTTGAAAAACCATTCATAACTTTTTCAAGAAATCATTTAAATGAATATAATCAAGAAGCAAGAATAACTTCTTTTTTAGATTCGGTGAAATTGATTCAAAGATATAAAAAAAATGTAATTGAGAGCGGTTTGAATAGTGAATTGATGAAATGCGATTTTTCTGAAGCTAAGAAATTATTAAATGAACAAAGGATAAAATCAATAAAATTTTTAAATGAATCACTTGCAAAAATGGAGATTTACAATGAATAAATATTTTATTAGTTTAGAAAAAAAAGATTGTTGTGGTTGCAGGAATTGTGAAATAAGTTGTCCTGTTAATTGCATTAGTATGAATACTGATGAAGAAGGTTTTATATATCCGAAGGTTGAACTGGATAAGTGTATAAAATGTGGTATTTGTTCAAATGTTTGCCCAATTGAAAACAATATATTACCTAAAGAAGTAACTCCTGTATGTTATGCTGCTATAAGTAATAATGATGAAGCTATTAAGCGGAGTTCTTCGGGTGGGGTTTTCAGCTTGTTGGCTGAAAAAGTAATAAAAGAAGGCGGCGTAGTTTTTGGCGCGTTTTTGTTAAAGGAAACAAGAGAATTGTTTCATAAAGCAATTGAGGATGTCGATTCTTTGCGGGAAATTATAGGATCAAAGTATATTCAAAGTGATTTGAAAAAAACTTTTGAATTAACTAAAAAATATTTGGTAGAAGGTAAAAAAGTTTTGTTTGTTGGATTGGGCTGTCAAATAGCTGCTTTAAAGTTATACTTGCAAAAAGCATATGACAACTTGATTTGCGTTGATTTGTTGTGCCATGGAGTTCCGAGCCCTAAGATGTTCAAGGAGTATGTTAAATATCTAGAACGAAAACATAAGGGCAAATTAATGGATATTAATTTCAGAGACAAAGAAAAAAGAGGTTGGTCAATAACACTTAGATACGATATATCTAAAAAAAGCAGAATTAAAAAACATTATGTATCAGCTGCTTTATCTCCATACTTTTATAGTTTTTTAAGAGGGTATACGCTTAGAGAGGTATGCTATTATTGCCCGTACACTAGTACAAAAAGATTAGGGGATATTACTTTGGCAGATTTTTGGGGGGTTGAAAAAGTTTTGCCAAATTTGAATACATCTAAGGGGTGTTCTTTGGTTTTGATAAATACTTCATTGGGTAAAAAGATTTTTGAAGATATTACTTTAGAGATGATTTATTATCCGGTTACATTAGAACAAGCAACTATACAAAATATTAACTTTTTTAATCCTACGAGTAGACCGAAGCAAAGAGATGTAGTGTATAAGGAACTTGATGATATAGGTTATAATCAATTAGCAAAAAAATATTTTTTAAATCCTAGAAGACATATAATAAGAGTGAAAAGATTTATTCCGAAAAAAGTATTGGGGTTAATTAAAAAATAACATGAGGTTACAATGAGTAAAATATATTATGTAGGAAATTACATTGATAAAAATAATGAAATAAATTACGAAGGTAATTTGCCTGGAAGGCTAAAAATGCGGTATGTGATAGACTGCATTAAAAAGAACCAAAATGATATTGAAGTATTTTCTCTATGTTCATATAGAGGAAAGAAATTTTTTTCTTTAAGAAAAAGTGAAATTGTGGATGAAAAAGAAAAAATTAGATATGTTTCGAGTTTTAGAAATAATACTAAATTTTTGAGATTTATCAATAGAATTTTAGTTCGTATCCAGTTTTTTCTTTTTTTAATTTCGTTGCAAAAAAATTCTATTTTAATTAACTATCACAGTTTTTCAACAAGCAAAACGTTGAGTAAAATTAAAAAAATAAAAAAACTTAAAATAATTATGGAAGTAGAGGAAATATATGGCTATTCAGCCTTGGGGAGACTTTCTTTTGTAAACAAAGAAATTAGTATTTTAAAAAAGTTTGATAATTATATAGTAGTAAATGATGAAATAATAAATACTTTAGATCTGGAAAATAAAAATTTTCATATACTATATGGTGCTTATTATATTCCCGAAGTATTGGTTAATAGAAGCGATGATAAGATAAAAGTGATTTATGCTGGTACTATAGAAACTCGGAAAAAAGGTGCGATTACTGCTGTTGAATCTGCAAAGTTTTTACCAGATAATTATTTGTTGTATATCGTTGGGTTTGGAAAAGAAAAAGCTATAGATTTGTTAAAAAACAAAATTGATTGTATAAACCAAAAAAACTCAAATCAAAAAATAAAGTATTTAGGTTTTCTTGAAGGGGAAGAATTGTCCGAATTGTTACTTTCTTGCCATATTGGACTTAGTACTTACATTATGGAAGAAGGCTTTTCAAATAATTCTTTACCTTCTAAAATTACTACATATATGTGCCACAACCTTTTTGTAGTAACTGGTTATTCTAAAAATTATGAAAAAATGGCTATTGCAGAAAAATGGAGTTTTTATAAAAAGTATGAACCAGAAACTATAGCAAATGCTATAGTTAGCGTAGATATAAGCAAAGAAAATTCGAGCTTAAATTTAATAAAAAAACTAGATAGGGAATTCAAAGATTGGTTGAAAAAAAATCTTTGATTCAAACAAACGGGAGAAGACAATGGTATTTTTACTTTGCATAATATTTTTCTTACTAATAATTAGGATGTTATTAAATTTAGAAAAAGATAAAAATAAAAAAATATTTGTTTTAGTTGCTGGTACAATAGGGTTTTTTTTCTCGGCTTTTAAGAGCGTAGGTTTTACAAGTGATACTATAAGTTATGCAAACTACTATGAAAGTATTGGACTAGTAACTTTCAGAGAATTATTTCAAGAATTGTTTAATGGTAGCGGAAAGGATACATTTTATTTTATAACATCTAAGTTTTTTTCAATGCTCGGTTTTTCGACCTTTGCGTGGTTTGGATTAATTTCTCTTTTTTTCATGATTAGTATTTCTTTCTTTATCTACAAGTATTCAAAAGAGCCATTTTTAAGTTTTGTAGTACTAATTGCATTAGATTATTTTTATTTTAGTATGACAGGATATAGGCAGGCTATTGCAATGTCAATATTATTGTTTGCATATTATTTTTTTGACAAAGGTAAGAATTTAAAATTTTTTGTCTTAGTATTATTTGCTTCTTTATATCATCTATCAGCACTTTTATTTTTGTTAATATATATAATAAGTAAAGTGAAGGTTAATTATTGGTCGCTCATATTAATACCAGTTATTTATGGCTTGGGGTATTATGGGGCTCCAATTATTATGGAATTTTGGAACCGAGTGGTGCCTTTTCAATATAGAATATACGGAGAAGGTGGTGCTCTGCTGAACTTATCTGGTTTTATTATCCAATCATGTATATTAACTTTTGTAGTTTTATTGAAGAAAAATCTTTTGATAAATGAACCGAAATATCAAAAAATGATTGTTATATTATTTTGGGCATTATTGATGCAAATTTTTGCTACTTTTGCGTTTGCAGAATTTTTTAGAGTCAGTTACTATTTTAGCATTTTTACTATAATACTAATTCCAAGTGTAATATATTATTTAGGAAAAGAAAAAGTATATATGTATATAGGCGTTTTTGTGATTTTAGTTACCTATATTTTTATATCTACTGGTAGGTTTGTAGAATTCTATAATTTTTTTTGGCAATAATCAAATAAGAGAGGAATAAATGATTTGAAAAACAAAACAATTGCAGTAGGGATAGGATATGTAAATCTAGTATTTCATAACATCATTTCTTTTATATTAACGCCCTTAATGTTATTAGTCTGGGGAGGGGCGGATTTTGGTATATATAAGTTGTTACTTGCATTTATGTCGTATTTAATGTTTGTAGATGTGGGAGTAAGAAATACAATTGTGAGATTTAATACAGAATATATAGCAAATAATGATAAAGATGGGGAAAGGGGTTATATTTCATTCTTATCGATATTTTATTTTGCTGTATCTATACTAGTGTTTTTAATTAGTATTATTTTGATATTAGTTATTCCAAACATTTATAAGAACAGTTTGAGTGTTGAAGAAATAAATTCTTTGATAAAAACATTACCAGTTGTAGCTGTTTTTGCAGGCGTTACGCTATTTCATAACGGAGCTGTTGCGATATTCAAAGCGCACAGAAAACAAGTTTTAGTTCATATAGTTGATTTTTTAAAAAATTTAGTTAGGTTTTTGGTGGTTTTTATTCTTTTAAAAAAATCTTATGGTATTTATGAAATAGTTTTGGTGGACACAATAATTGCATTTTCTTTTTTAGTGGTTTTAGTTCTTGTTATATTTTTAAAATTAAAGATTATTCCGAAAATGAGAAACATCACGAAGGAAATGATAAAAAAAGTTTTTACCTTCACTTCGGTTATGTTTATACACACTTTAGCTTTTTCGCTGTTTTGGTCTTTAGATAGTTTAATTTTAAGTATATTAACCTCTGCTACGATTGTAGGTGTTTATGCATTATCGACAACGATTAGTAATTTATTTCAATCTTTTTCAAATATTTTATCGCAAGTAATAATTCCTGATATAATGCTTTTAGGCCACAAGCAAACAGAACAAAAACTTTTAAATGAAGAAATGATCAAAATTGGTACTTTAAAAATATTGTGGCTTGGCCTGCCTAGTTTAGGCTTTGTTGTGTTCGGAATGCATTTTATTAAATTGTGGGTTGGCAGCGAATTTAGGATTGTATATTGGCTTGTCCTAATAGTTTTACTTCCACAAATATTTTCGCTTATACAAGACGTTCCTTCTAGCATAATGTATGTAAAGAATAAACATAAACCATTAGCTTATTTTTCGATAATAGCTACTGTAATAAATTTATTTATAACGATAGTTTTAGTAAAGGCGATTGGTATTATCGGTGCGGCTATTGGTACTGCTTTTGCTTTTATTGCTGTATATGTTATTTTTACTAGTATTTATTATCAACGGAAACTTGGTTTTGATATGATTGGCTTTTACAAAAAAGCCATTATAAAAAAAATACCATTATTTTTAATTGCATTTGGCATTGGTTTTTTAATTAATTATATGCTTGATGGAGGCTGGTTATATTTGATATTGAAGATAATTATTTTTACTGTAATATACTTCGTTTTAGTATTTTTACTTGGGTTAGATAAAAATATTAAATTAAAAATACTTTCTTTATTTGTAAAAAAAACAGAGGAAAATTCAGTTGAATAAAAATAGGCTTATAAAAAGGTATATACATCTAGGTTAGTGGATTTAAATATAAGCCAAAATTTATAGTTAGTTATTATTTGTAAAATTATTTAAACTATCAATAACTATTTAGAAATTGAAATTTATAGTATAAAATGCAAAAAAACATATTAATTAAAGCAAAACGCTTGCATTAGTAATGTTAAAATGTTACAATTAGGTTACGGTAGACTGTATTTACTTGTCATTAGATAAGATATTTAATGAAAGTAATATACTAACCAACTAGATTTTGTTTTAAGAATAAATTATATTTGCTTCTAGGATAGAAGTAAATATAATTAAAATTAAAATAAAACTACTTAATAAAAGGAGAAAAATATGAAAAGAAAATTTGTTATGTTGTATGCAATGTTAGGAATTTCTTTGTTATTGTTTGCAGTGGGAGCATTTGCTTGGTTTACAGTAACGGCAACTTCAACTGTTGATAGTGCTCAAATCCAAGCTATCACAGAAGGAACTTTGAGGGTTTATGCGACTTCGGCAAATCTTACTACAGATCCTGAAGGTTTTAGTGATTATGTTTATAGTATTAATTTTGCATCAGGAGATTTTGCGGATGAGGATATAGCTGGAGCTAAGATGACTAATATTTCTGGTAACGGGCTTAGTTTTTATAAACTGGTAGGTGGTGATACTCCTCAATATGATTCTGGGGTGGATGGAATCCATAATTATGTTCAATTTAAACTTTATTTTACTGGATATAATGGAGATCCAGATGATGTTACTCAAAAATACGTTTATTTAACAGGCGCTTCTGAAATAACAAAAGTTGGTGAGGCGGGGGATCCTTCAATAATTAATTCAATTAGAGTTGGATTTTTAAATGCAGCTGGTAATGCGGTAGTTGGAGTTTGGGCTCCTAATGCTACTGTCGAATCTGCTCCAGCAAATGTAGGGGATATTTACTATGTTGGCTCTAGTGATACATATCCTGCTGCTACTGAGATTTTAGGTTATACAAAGGCAAGTGGTGGTGGATCAAATTTATATGATACTTTAAGAGTAATTAATGGAGATCTTGATACTGGTAAAATTCAGTCTACTCCTTTATTACCGGTAACTTTAGGTACTGCACATAGTCTTACTCAAGCATTGACTGTTAGAATTTGGATTGAAGGCGCTGATGATGCTTCTACAGATGCAAACCTTAGAGCTATTTCGAATATTAAAATGAATTTTGGCGTTGCTTTGCTAGAAGATTTTGCGGCACAACCTGAAGCAGCATAATAAAAGATAGTTTGTAAATACTTTAGAAAACTACTGCAAAACAGTAGTTTTCTATTATTATTACAAAAATTTAAAAGAAAAAGTAAATTAGTACTAGTAAATTAAAGAATAATATGTTATTATATTCTCGTAAACATAAATGTTTAAATTAAAAGAAAGGTATTTTAAAAAATGAAAAAGAAATTGATTTTTAGTTATTCGTTTCTTGCAGTTACAATGGTATTATTAGTGGTTGGTGTATTTGCATGGTTTAGTCTTAGTGAAACTTCTAGAGGACAAGGTGCTTCGATTGTTGCAACAAGTAAAGGTGTTTTAAAAATTTATCCTGAATCAGATAATCTTACATTGCCTGATCCTTTGCTTTATTCGCATTTTGTGAACTTAGTAGATTTTTCAACTGGAACTTTTGCAGATGCTGATCTTGTAGGAGAAGAAAAATCAAATATTTCAGGAGATGGTGAAACGTTCTTTTACTTAACAGCAGAAGATCCAGTGACATTTGCAACTATAACTGGTGATTTACATAAGTATATAACTTTTGATTTGTATTTTACAGGCTTTTCAGGTGTTGCTGAAGGCGGAGTTAATAAAGGTGTTTATTTAACTGGCGATTCTGATATTTCTGATGTAACTATAAAAGAAGCTGTTAGAGTAGCATTCTTAGATTCAAGCGGCGATGTTGTTGGAATATGGGCTCCTTATGGAGGTTTGGATGCTAATCTTAAGTTTGTTAAAACTGGCGATACTACTACACCTACTGGAACTATTGCTGCTAGCGGTGGAGATGTTTTAAGAGTTGAAAAAGGTAATGGATCAGCTGGTGGAGCTACAAATCTTGTTACTGTAAATACAGGTACTGCTGTAAGTGCTACTCAAAAGTTGACTGTTGTAATGTGGATTGAAGGAACAGCAGCTACTGCAATTGATGCTAACTTAGGTCAAGAAATCGAATTAACTCTTGATTTTGGAATGGATACATACGCATAAAAATTTGTAAATTATGTTAAATAAACTCCTAGAATTATATTATTTCTAGGAGTTTTTATGTATAATATTTTATTGATGCAAAGAAAATAGATTTCATTAAAAAGCAATCGCATAAATAGGTGATAAAACATCAAAAAAAAACTAATAATATAAGGTGTAATCCTTTACATTTTTCAAAAAAAATGATAAAATAAGATACAGGTAATTCTATCTTTTTTTAAAACGCTTAAGATATATTAAAGATAAGTCATATATTCATTAGAAAGGAGAGTGCAAAACTAATATTTTGTAACAGTTTTGCCCAGATTGCTTAATGAGAGAATTGAAAATCAAATCTAATACAACTGTTACTGATATTGTGCCATTGCTTGATGCACTACCTAAAAAAGTAAAAGACCACTCTATTAGAGTGGCTGATTATTCTAAGTATATATATCAAAAACTTATTAATTCTGATTCATATAGTGAAGATAAGTTATTAAGTGAAAAAGAATTGTATGATGTTATGAAGTTCCATGATTTAGGAAAAGTTGGAATTGAAGTAGAAATACTTGAGAAAGATGAACTTACTCCATTTGAAGAAAAACAATTGGTGAATCATACATCGGTTGAAATAGAAAATTTAGCTGGAGAAAAACCAAGTGCATTTGTTATTGCCTTAGTTTCAGTAATGCAATCACATCATGAAGCTTGGAATGGTACTGGCTACCCTAAAGGTTTAGCTGATGAAGATATACCATTATATGCTAGACTTTGTGCTGTTAGTAATGCTTATGATAACATTACTTTAGAAAAACTAGCAGATGGCTTTAACTATCTAGAAGCGCATGAATATGCAATGAAGAAAATTGCATCTGAAAAGTCTTCTAAATTTGACGGTGAAATAGTTGATTTTTTCTTAGGTGTTGAAAAAGATTTTTCAAATATTTTGAAAAGTAATTTTGAAAAAATTACTGTTTCAAAAGAATTTAAAGAAATTAAAAAAGAAAAACAAATTCAAAAAGAAAAAAAAGGATTAAGTTTAGATGATATTGAATATATTCCAATTTATCCTTTTGAATTTAGATATCAACCAATATTACATATTCAAGATCAAGAAGTTAGACTTGTTGATACGGAATTCTTATTATTTGACCCTGTTAAGGGTGTAATGACAAGTGAAGATTATTTTACTGTAGCAGCTTCTACTTCAAGACTTACTCAATTACTTGATATTGCTTTAAATATCTTAGTAGATGATATTGCTAAGATTAAATATAAAATGACTAAAGAAATGATTATAATTAAATACTCTCCTAAAATGATTAGAAATATGAAAGCTTTTAAAGCTTTGATTGCAAGGTTTGAAGAAGTAGAAGTTATGAGTTATAATTTATGTTTTTCTTTTCATGATGATAGTGATATCACACCACATGATATAGAATTAGTAAAACATTGTGGTTGTAAAACTATGGGAATTCTTGGAAGTGATGTTTATAATGCCTTTAATGTAGTTTCAAGTTTGCCTTTTGATTATTTTCAATTAAATCATAATTATTTTATTGGATTATTTGAAGATGAAAGAAAACAAAATATGTTAAAGAAATTAGATGAGTATATTAGATCATGTAGAGCAAGATTAATTATTACTCATGTTAATACTAGAAAAGAAGCTTTGTTTTTCCAAGAATTAGGAATGACTAGACTTGAAGGTAATTTTATTTGTAAGCCACATGTAAAACTAGCATCTCGTACATTTAAGATTACTAGAAAGATAGGAGGTGAAACTCCGGATGAATAATGTTAGTATTAGTAAAAGAGTCAGAGGACGTTTCAGACGAAGTTTCGCTAAGAAAGTTGCGATTACTGTTATCGTATTGATACCATTGTTTTTTGCTTTCTTATATGTTGTTTTTATGATTGGAGAAACTGATGGTGGAATGATTACTGTTAGAGTTGATGATACTAATTTAGTTGGTAAATCAATTTCCTTATCAGAAGAATCGAGTTTTGAAAATGCTAAATCTTCAATTAAGGGAGATGGTATTTTAAGGTTAGCAGATACTTCTTATAAATTTGTTAAAGAAAGAGATTTCTTTGAAGTAGAAGGATCTAATAACGGTAGTGATTACATTTGTTATTCATTTTACATTTTGAATTCTGGTGATGAAACACTAGATTATGAGTATATTATTTCTTTTCCCGTTGTTACAAACAATTTAAACAGCGCTGTGAGGGTGATGTTATTAACATCAAATGATGAAAATGTTGAGACTAGTCGTAAAGTTTTTGCGAAAGCAAAAGAAGGAACCACTACTGTTCCTGAAAAAATCGCTTATGAAGACTTAGCTTATGGAATCGAAGAAGAACAAGATGCTATAGTATTCTTAAGTGATACATTAATTACTAAAGAAGTAAGGACTTCTTTAGAGCCAAATCAAGCTGATAGATATACTTTAGTATTATGGCTTGAAGGAACTGATCCCGAATGTGTTGATGATGTTATTGATGGAACTTTAAAATTGGAAATGATCTTTAATATAATTAGTATAGAAGAAGGTTTAGGATAAACCTTTAACTAAAAGCTTTTTAAAAAAAGTATTAATTTATTAAATAATTTTTAAAATTATTCATCAACTCATTAAAAGGATAAAAAAAACAAAAAAATAAAAAAAAGGAGAAAGAAACAAACAATTATGAAAAAAAGATTTTTAATGTTATTTATGATGTTGTTATTGTCGGCTTTAGTTGTTACTGCTGCCGGTTATGCATGGTTCACTGCTTCAGCACAAGCTGAAATTCATGGAACTAGAGTTAAGGCCGAAACACAAGGTGTTTTAAAAGTATGGACAGAAAATGGTAGTTCAACTGCTAATACTTATGACAATTATACTACCTATATTGATTTTTCTGATTCTGAAGATCCATTCTATAATTTAGCTTATACAAATTATACTATGAAAGATCAATCAGGAAATGGTGCATACTTCTTTGAAACAGTTGCTAATGGAGCATATGAAAACTATGGAACTGTATCTGGAACTGGAGTGGCATTAGTTTATAACTTATACTTTAGTGCATATACAGGTAATAGTACTCTTGGTCAAACTAGAGATGTTTTCTTATCAAGTATGACTGTTGCTGATGTTGGCACTGGAGAATTAGCTAACTCTATTAGAGTTGGTTTCCTTGATAATAATAATAATATTTATGGAGTTTATAACCCTAATTCTGGTTATTCTAACTTTGTAACACTTGCTGATTATAACTCAGGAAATGGTGCGCCAAGTGATGGTACACCAGCGGGAGAAATCGTAGCTCCTGTTGCTTTAGGCTATGTAGCTCCTGCTGCTCCAACTGCAACTAGTGTTCGTGGAGTAACTGTTGGTACTTCAGCTCAAGCATCTACTATTTGTCAAATTGATGCTGGTGAAATTAGAGCAACTGCTCCTACTTTAAAAGTTGTTATTTGGATTGAAGGATCTGATAGTAATACTACTGATGCAAAATTAAGTCATGAAGTAACTATTGATATGATATTCCAATCTAGAATGCCAATCGATCAATACTCTCTTACTACAGTTACAAATGGTGGTTCACATACTAACCCAGCAATAATTTATGATAGTGAATCAGCAGAAACACCTAAATTCAATGTATCTGATGAATATTATTTAGCAGCTGGTACTAGATCTGGTTATACTTTTACTGGATGGTTTAAAGATGCTGGATTAACAACACAATTACCTGTTGAAACAGAAGGCGACAATATAGGAGATTGGATTTTAGTTCCTGGTGATTTTGCTGCTGGAACACGTGTTTTAACAGTTTATGCTGGATGGCAAAGTAATACTGAAGAATTCACTATTACATATAATCTAGATGGCGGAACAAATCATGTAGATAACCCTGCTTCATTCGTTATTGGTAATTTGCCAATTACATTACAACCAGCAACAAAAGATGGTTCTACATTCGTTGAATGGAATACTCAAGCCGATGGTCTTGGAACTACAGTTACAGAAATTACTTCTGTTGGCGATGTAACAGTTTATGCAATTTGGACTGAATAGAAATTACGTTTAAATTTTAGTTTTTGAACTTAAAAAGAAGGAGATATCATCATTTCCAAGTATCTCCTTCTAAGTTCCATCAATTTTAAATTATCTTCTATTCTTAAGATGAGAATAGAGAATAATTTTTAGCCAATTTAGCATAAACATAAATTGGTTAAAAATTGTTTTCAGATAATGGAGAAACATACATATGAGAAAAAAATTGGTAATTTTAATAATGCTCTTATTGGTTTCTATACTTTTAGTTACTTTAGCTGGTTATGCTTGGTTTACTGCTTCAAGAGAAGTTAATGTTAGAGGGGTAAACGTAAAGGCTGAAACTTCCGGCTTTTTAAAAGTATGGACACATAATGATAATGGAATTCCTAATATATTTTCAAATTATACTACTTACATGGATTTTAATGATCCTGAAGATCCTTTTTACAATCCAGGATATGCAGAACATGTTATGAAAGACCAATCAGGAAATGGTGCGCTTTTTTATGAAGCTGTTCCTGACAATTATACTTATAAATATGCTCTTGCAAGTGGACACGGCGCAGCTTTAACGTATGATTTATATTTTACTTCATATACAGGAAGTGTTGAAGAAGATATGAGAGATGTGTATTTGGAAAACATTGAAATAGTAAATGAAGTAGAGGCTCTAGAATATGATTTAGTAAACTCAGTAAGAATTGCTTTTCTAGATGCAAATAATCGAATTTATGGGGTTTACTCAAATACTACACACAATGGCTTTGTTACTAGTAGTGATTATAATGGTGGATTAGGTAGGCCATCTGATGGAATTTTAAGTGGAAGTGTTATTTCTAGTACTATTTTTAATGAGACTACCTATATTGACTATCAATCTACTAGTTACTCTAATTCAATACCTGAAAATTACTATATAGCCCCTGCTGCAAGTAATGCTATAGTAGTTAGAAAAATCGGAATAGGTACTAGCATTGCTCAAGTTGATGCATCTCAAGTTACTGGGCCGTTGGTAAGAATCGTTATATGGTTTGAAGGTAGCGATCCTAATACAACTGATATTTTAATAGGTCAAAGTGTCAATATTAATATGATTTTTTCAGGAAGAATGCCTGCTAATAAATATTCTCCAATTTATAATTTAAATGGAGGAATTCATACTAACCCTAGAATTATTGATGTTACTGAGTTTGATAGTGGTGCTAATTCAGATGCTTACTTATTAACTGCTGCCTCTAAATCAGGATTTACTTTTGGGGGATGGTATAGAGATGCCTTGCTTACTGAAGTATTACCAGTTTATGATGATAGTGGAACTGATAAATGGGAATTAAGGATTGGAACTGCTAATGTAAATAATACATTTAATCTTTTTGCTAAATGGGAGTAAATAGTTAATTAAATATTTTTTAGAAAGGAAAGCTTATGAGAAGAAGATTTGCGCTATTAATATTAATGCTCATAGTTTCACTTTTAGTAGCAACTTCAGCTGCTTACGCTTGGGTAACTTTGTCAAAGCAGGCTTCTTATCAAAGCTCCCTTATTCAAGCTAGTGCTTCAGGTAAATTAAGGATTTATGCTAATACAGCTGATAGTGAAACATACCCAAGAATTTATGATAATTACAGAAGAGAAATCTTCTTTGATGATGAAACTGATCCGTTTTATTCTCTAAGACTAATTGATCATTTGATGAGTGATCAATCAGGAGATGGAATCAATTTCTTTTCAATAAACGAATTAAGTCCTAATAGTTATAAAAGAGTTAATGGCTATGGAGATGCTTTAACTATTGATATTTGGTTTTCTGCTTATAACTATGAATTAGAAGAAGAGGCAGAAGATTATAATAAAACAGTATTTTTAACTAATGAAGCTAGCTTAACAATCGATCAAGAAATATCTAGAGCTACAAGAGTTGCGTTCATTAAAGATAATGCCTTAATTGGCATTTGGGCTCCAAATGCTATAACTGATGAATTGACATATGTAACTGAAGAAGATTATGAAAGTGGTAATGTAGGACTTGCTAGCGGAAGGATAAAAGAAAATCCTGAAGAAGGCGAAGTTTTACTAATCAAAGGTGGCCATCCTGCAATTGCTACACCATTATTTAACTTAGATGCTAGTACTTTTGATGAAGAAGGAAAAGATGTTATAACTTTAGTAATTTGGTTTGAAGGGACCGATGATAGCTGTGTTGATGCATATCTTGGTCAAAATGTAGAAATAAATTTAGTATTTGGCGTAAGAAATGCAATTGAATAGGAGATAAAAGTGGAAAAACAAACTAACAAAGAAACTAACATTAAAAAGAAAAAAGGAAAGAAAGCAATAATTTCAAGCATTATAAATGCTTTAGAATTAATAGTTATTGTCTTTGCTTTCTTTGTAATTATTGCATCAATTAGTAATAAGGCAGGTGGAATGAGTAGGTTGCCAATTATTGATGTGTCTTTTCTAGCAATTCAAACAGACTCTATGGAACCAACTATTAAAGTAGGTGACCTAACTATTATGGGAGCTTATGATAAAGACAAAACCTTAGTTGCTGGAGAAAAAGATTCTGAAACTCCTGGTGATATTGTTGCGATTTGGATTGGTGGAGGGGATGACAAGTATTTACGAATCCATAGACTTGTTGAAATGCGAGTAGATCAAAATTTGGTTGATGGTGATGGTGATCCTTTAGTTTGGTGTACTACAAAAGGTGATAATGAATTTTTAGAAGATGACCCGTTTTTAATGTCTGAAATTGTAGCTGTATACCAAGGTAAGATTGGTGGAGTTGGTAAAATCTTAGACTTAATTCAAGAACCAACTGTTTTCTTAGTAGTAGTATTCTTACCGATGTTAGGATTGTTTGTTTGGAACTTATTTGCTTTTATCAAATTCTTTGTTGATTTAAAGAGAAAAACTGAACTTGCTAAAGCAACTGAAACTGGTGAATTATCTGATGAATTAAAGGAATTAGCTATTCAAGAATTCTTGAAAAAGCAAAAAGAAGAAAAACTAGCTAAAGAAAAAAATAAAGAAGAAATTAAAGAAGAAATTAAAGAAGAACCAAAAGAATAAATAAAAAATTATCGTCTTCTTAAAACAAGACGGACGATAATTTTAAACTAATTATTAAACAAATAATTAGTTTAAAATTGTTGTAAAAAAAGCCAAAAAAATATTTTTAAGAAAGGCATGAAAAATATGAATGTTGTAATTGAATTTTTGAAAGAATTTTTACAGGTGTTTTGGAAGGGATTCTCAGGAATTTTTATTAGTCTTGTTGAGATGCTTAATGTCTTCGAATACTATAATGTATTCGTAGATCATTCAGGAGGTTTCGTTTGGTGGCAATGGGTGGTAGGAGTCCTACTTTTACTATGCGTAATTGCCGTAATCGGAGCACTTCTTTGGTTATTCTTGTATTTCATGAGAAGATATATAAGAATTAGAAGAAGTAAAGTAAGTTCAGAAGATTTGATTGATGAAATAACTTCTTTAAAAAGAGAAGTTATGAGAGTTAACCAAGAAAAAGATAGAATCTTAGCTTTAAAGGTTTCCCAAGTAGGAGGACCTGCTTTTGCAGCTGAGGGGACTGGAGCTGAGGCGGCTGCTGCTGGTGGAGATAAAAAGGTTGATCCTAACTCAAGCAGATTTTATAAGTTAACTGAAATCGACCAAAAATATGAAAATTATGAAGCACCTGAATATGACAATACTATTACATTAGAAGAAATGTGTGATAGATTTAGAAATTTTGCTTGTTCAAAATTAAAACTATTCTATGACATTAAAACAATCAGATTATTTATTTCAGCTTTTTCAAGTGCTAGACTTGTTATCTTACAAGGTATATCTGGTACAGGTAAGACATCTCTACCATATGCCTTTGGTAAGTTCTTACAAAACCCAGTAACACTGGCATCAGTTCAGCCATCATGGCGTGATAGAACCGAGTTATTCGGTTACTTCAATGAGTTTACTAAGAGATTTAATGAAACAGAAGTATTGAAAGCGATGTATGAAGCTACTTACACAAATGAGATTTGTGTAACTATCCTGGATGAAATGAACATCGCCAGAGTTGAGTATTACTTCGCTGAAATGTTATCAATCCTAGAAATGCCTATTAGAGATTTGTGGATTGTTGACTTAGTTGCCAGTGGATGGCCAAGTGACCCTAAGCATATAGTTAAAGGTAGATTTAAACTTCCTCATAATATGTACTATGTTGGTACAGTTAACATGGATGACTCGACTTTTGCGATATCTGATAAGGTTTATGACCGTGGTATGCCAATCAATATTAACCAAAAAGGTAAATTTTTCCCCGCACCTGAGGCTGAACCAGTTAAGATGGGATTTGATCATTTAGAGGCTTTATATAAAGACGCTAAAGAAAAATATAAAGTAAGTCAAGAAGTTTTAGATAAATTAGAATTACTAGATGATTATGTTATTAAACATTTCAGATTAGCGTTTGGTAACCGTATTTTAAAACAGTTAACTGAATTTATTCCAACATATGTTGCAACAGGTGGAACTGAATTAGATGGACTTGATTATGTTCTTGCGAACAAAATCTTAAGAAAGTTTGAAAGTTTAAACTTGTCTTATATTCGTGATGAAATTGATGGTATGATCGCTTACATGGATAAATTATTTGGTTCTCAAAATATGGGAGAATGTAAAGATTATTTAAAGAGATTGAAGAAGTTATTCTAATAATTAAATTAAAAGAAAGGTGGCCATTATGGCAAATGAGAAAACTAATGATAAAAGTTATCTAAATGCAGTCAAAAATGTAATGGCTACAATTAGTACTGATAATTTTTATAAAGACTTTGTTGAAAAAGTTGCTAATGGCGACAATGAAATGAGTCTTTACACAAGAATGAAAGTAAAGAACGTGGATGAAGATTGGTTAGCTGCGATTGAAGAAACAACACAATCGCTTGATACGATTGTAAGAAACCCAAGAAAGTTCATCGTTACTGAAGAAGATATCATTCCTGTATCTTTAGCAAAAAAAGTTACTCAAGAATCTATCAGACATCTTGCTCAGCACACTAATTTAATTAGTGAGGTTAGAGGAGACGAAGTAATTCCTGATAAAATCTTAAATGTTTATAAAGAAGAAAGTTATGAGATTTATGAAAATAGATTTATTTATACTTTAATCTATAACTTAAGAATGTTTATTGAGAAACGTTACCAAATCATCAAGGCAGCTTTAACTGAAGGTGATTTGAATGAAGTTTCAATCAAATCAGAATTTAAAGTTGAAGATAAAAAATTTAGATACCAATTAAAGATTGAGTCAGAAGCTACGATGGATGAATTGTTGCAACAAAACCCTCAAAGTATGGGGGGAATCCAACGAGTTGCTAGGCTTGCTAAATTAATTGATGGGTTGTATCATAGTCCTTTCTCTAAACAAATGGAAGGTTCTGCCATGGTTAGACCACCAATTGTTAGAACTAACGTTATCTTAAAAAATCCTGACTTTAAGAAAGCCTTGAAGTTGTGGCAATTTATTGAAACTTACGATAAGATTGGTTTTTCAGTTGAAGTAAATGAATCTTTAGGTAAAGTTGATCAAAGATTTGTTGATCAAATGACTTATTCAATGTTTTCTAACTTTATTCTTTTTAAAGAATACATAGATAAAGATCTAGTTGTCCAACAAAATGATAGAGTAACTAAGGTAAGACCTCAGTTTGTTAAATCTTTTGTTAATAGATATGTTGAAGATGAGAATGTTTTAGAATTAGAAAAAGTTGGTTCTACTAATTTAGTTAGTGGAAGAATAAAAAAGATTAATGAAAAAGAAGTTTTAGCTTCAGTTGATAGAGTCTTAAAGTCTTATGAAAAAGAATTAGATATTGAAAAGAAAATTAGAGAAAAACAAGAAGCTATTAGAAAGATTCTAAAAGCACAAGAGAAATTAGAAAAGAAAAAAGAAGATATAGCTTCAAAAGAGAGATAGTAAATAAATAAAAAGTGAGAATGAAATGAAGAGATTTAAGGCTTTTATGATGATAGTAATATATGTAATATTTATTTTGTTATTTATAGTACTAGGCTTTTCTTTCATTCAAACAGCAAGAGGAGAAACTCCTCAGATATTCGGGTATCAAATGTATGTAGTTGTTACTGATAGTATGACTGGGACATATGATGTAGGGGACGTTATTATTAGTAAAAAAGTAGATTTAGATACTTTAGAAGAAGGTGACGTTGTTGCCTATTTAGGCGAGACTGGCACTTATAATGGTAAGATTGTTACGCATAGAATAATTAGTATAGAAGAAAATAATGGTGAATATATTTTTACTTTGAAAGGAGATATCAATCCTACTGTTGATCCGTTAGTAAATGGTGATCAAATAAAAGGTAAAATAATAAACAAATTAGGTTTTGTTACTACAATATATTCTTTTATATCTAACAAGTACGTATTTTTAGGTTTAGTACTTGTTCCTTTAGCGCTTGTAATATATTACCAAGTTTATAGCATTGTAAAGGAGGTGAAGAAGAATGACAAAAATGATGATGCAGAACAAGAGTAGACTCTTGTTGCTGGGAGTTTTTGTGTTATTTTTTATCACCTTTTTAATTGGCAATGTTTTTGGATGGTTTGGTAGTATTACTTATATCTATGAACCACTAGATGTAAGATTTCCTGAAAATGGATTGTCAGTTAGTGAGAGTGGAGATCAAGTTATTAGTATTGCAAATACTAGTGATATTACAGGTCAAGAATTTGTTTTTAAAGTGGGACATTATCACAGTTTAGGCCCAGATAATATTGCTTATACTGTTGGATTCCAATTTGATGATAATTATGTAGATATTAAAAATAATGTTACATTTAGTGCAACTTTGAAACGACAAAAACTATTAGAAACTTTACCAGATGGGGCTGAAGAAACTATTTTTTCAAGTCAAAACTTTTCATATTTAGAGTCTTATATTTCTGGATTAACTGTTTTACCTAAATATATTGTTGATGAAACAGACCGAATTGAATACGAATATACTTTAGAATATGCATTAACTAGTATACAAGCAGGAGCAGTTGACCATGAAATGGTTTTAGTTCCAAGGATTGCAGCATTTTATGATAATGATGCTACTTTAGGAAGTGGTGGAGGAGTTCAACTTGTTGAAGATGTCGAAGATATTGATGACTATTTAGCAGCTAAAAAAGATGGAAGTACGTTGAGTTTAGGTGCAAATATTTTATATCCAAAGACTTTGTTTGTTAGTGATTTTGCAAACAATGCAGCAATAGATTTAAACAGTTATAATTTGACTGTTGATGGTGATTTGATTTTTGAATATGGTGGAACAACCGATAGTTTCCTTGATTTAACTGGTGGTGGAATTTTAACTGTAAATGGTGACTTAATTATTAAAATGCCATATGCTCAGTTTAAAATTGAAGGAGATTATTTAAATTCTTCATATGCTCAATTAAAAGTAAATGGTAAAATTTATGCAGATGTTGCTAAGCCTGTTTCTAATTTAGAATATTCTTTAAAGCATGCTGATGCAGGTTTATATATAAAAAATATTCATATGATTAGTTTGCAAAATAGTGCTGAATATCTTGGAGCCGATTTAATTATTGCTGGTGGAGCCAGCGGCGCGGCAGCTAGAATTTTTATTGATGAATCTTCTTTTTTAGGATTAGTTAAAGCAGAAGATCAAAATTTATATGCTGGGAATCCAATCTCTTATGTTTCTGACATTGAAATTATTAATTATGGACAAGTTGGATATATTGATTTAATTAATGTTGAAATTAGCACTGCTTTTGCAGATCACGTAATTGAGATTTATAACGATGGTGAAATTTTTGGTAGATATACAGAAGGTGATGAAACAAAATATCATGTATCAATACCAACCGATGCAACTTATTCTACTTTTGGAGCAAGCCGTGAAGTATTAACACAAGGCAATACTTATATGGAAGTAGGGCTTAATTCAAATCTATATAGAACCAATTACCTAAAAGGTGTTGAGTTTTATGCTAGAAAAATTTTAGTAGATAATGAATCAGTTGCTGAAACTTCATTCCAAACTGAACATGTATTACAAATTTATAGTACAGTTCATTTTATCTACTGGGATGAATCAGGCGTTGAACAAAATGATCCGATAGTTGTTAACTATGCCGAACAAATAAATTTAGACTTTGTTCCTAAAGCTGGAGCTAGTTGGTATTCGAGAACTTTTGATGGTGAAGATTATACTTCAACTCCACTTGACGGATTAGTTGATTTAGACACTTTTGTAATATCTTCTGATATTTATTTATATGAAGTAATTTCGTTTACGATCAATTATGATTTAGCTGATGTTGATAAGGCAGGCTTTGATTTTAGCGCCCCAAACTTTTCTAGTAATAATCAAATATTCTTTGATGGTGGGGATGTTTATTCTG
>Ga0334884_1000721_pt1 | contig 57387 bp, 32 predicted proteins | sample GraSluR1_MG_7_FD_207215 | JGI IMG/M metagenome (GOLD analysis project Ga0334884, IMG submission 207215) | Sludge microbial communities from methane-producing bioreactor in Wageningen University, Netherlands - Granular Sludge_12_05 R1 | ecosystem: Engineered > Bioreactor > Anaerobic >... | reverse complement strand
GTTCCCACCGCCGTTCCCACCGCCGTTCCCACCGCCGTCACCCCCGCCGTCACCTCTACAGGTGTTTCCTGAACACCGCCAGCCCCAGCGCGAAGATGACGACACCGAACGCCGCCATGGCCAGTACCTGGGGCCACAGGACCTCCAGGCCTACGCCGCGGAGGAACAGCCCCCTGACGATGACCAGGAAGTACCGCAGCGGGATGAGATAGGTCACATACTGGATGGCCGGGGGCATGTTGGCGATGGGGAAGGCGAAGCCCGAGAGCAGCACCGAGGGCATCAGTACCAGGAAGGCTACGAGCTGGGCTTCCTGCTGGGTCCGCGAGGTCGCCGAGATCAGAACGCCCAGTCCCAGCGTGCTGAGCAGGAACAGCAGCGCCGTGCCCAAGAGGATGAACAGGCTGCCGCGGAAGGGAACGTGGAACCAGCCGCGGGCCAGGAGAAAGACCATCACGGCGTCCAGCAGGATCAGAGCGGCGAAGGGTGTGACCTTGCCGAACAGCAGTTCACGGGGCCTCAGAGGGGTGACCATGAGCTGCTCCAGCGTTCCGTTCTCTCGCTCGCGGACGATCGAGAGCGCCGAGAGAGTGACGGTGAGCACCATCAGCACCAGACCGAACACTCCCGGCACCATGTAGTTCACGCTGCTTAGGTCCACGTTGTACCAGACGCGGGGCTCGGCGGTGAGGGTGGGGATGGACGCTCCCAGCGTTCCGGCGGCCCTGGCGGCCCGGAGCTGGAAGCGTAGCGCGCGGTTGGTGATGATCCCCGACAGGTACGCCGTAGCCACCCCGGATGTCGTGGAGTCCGAGCCATCCACCAGCAGCCCGATCTGGGCCTCCTGACCGCGCATCAGTCTGCGGTGCAGGTCGCGGGGGATGTGCAGCCCGATCTGTGCCTTGCCGGCGAGGATCAGGCTCTCCAGCTCGCGCGGGTCGTCTACGGCCGCGACCACGTTGAATGTGTAGCTGCGGTCAACCTCCTCCATCAGCAGGCGGCTGTCGGCGCTGCGGTCGCCGTCGCACACCGCGACGCGGACGTTCCGGACGTCCGTGTTGGCGGCATAGCCGATGAGCAGCAGTTGCATCAGGGGAGCCATGATGACCAGGCGCACGGTCATCCGGTCGCGCCGGATCTGCAGGAACTCCTTGGAGACGATGTGGGCAAAACGGCTCATGGGAAGGCCTCGGCGGACAGGTTGCCCGGCACGGAACGTCAGGGCGATAGAGGTGCGGCCGGAAACCCCACCCTCGCCGGGAATGTCATTCCCAGGGCGTCCGCTCCCGAAGGGAGCAGTTCGAGGAATCCCGTAGGTTGCAGCGAGATGGACGCTCAGGATGACATCTGTACGGCAAAACCCGCTTTCCGGCCGGACTTCTACGCGATCCTCTTGCGGAACCTCCTGCCGGCCAGGGCCAGCAGGAGCACCGCGTACCCGGACAAGATGGCCATCTGCTTCCACAGCAGCGCGGCCCCGATGCCTTTGAGGTAGATCCCGCGGATGACCAGCAGGAAGTGCGTGGCGGGCAGGCCGTAGGAGACCAGCCGAATCGGGGTGGGCAGGCCGTTGGTTGGGAACACGAACCCCGACAGCAGGATCGTGGGGAGCAGTGTGGCAACCATCGCCAGCAGAATCGCCAGTTGCTGGGTGGGCGCCAGGACCGAGAACAGCAGGCCGATGGCCAGTGACACCAGCAGGTAGATGACAGAAACGGCCAGGAGGAGAGCCACGCTGCCCAGCGGGCGCACTCCGAAGACCGCGGCGCCGACGGCGATGGATAACACCACATCGCAGAAGGCGATGATGATGTATGGCGTCAGCTTCCCAAGCAGGATCTCCGGCGCCCGCACGGGGGAGGCGACCAGCGTCTCGAAGCTCCCCCACTCGCGCTCGCGCACGATGCAGGTGGAGGTCAGCAGGGCCGCGATGAGCGTGAGGATGATGGCGATGAGCCCCGGCACGATGAACATGCTGCTTTTCAGGCCGGGGTTGAACAGAATCGTCGGCCGGGCGACCATGCCTCCTGTGCCCGCAGCCCCCTGGCGCTGGAGGTAGTCGGCCTGCAATCTCGCGGAGTAGTCCTGCAGCCCGGCCTGGATGTAGCCCAAAGCGGTGGTGGCGCGAGTGGTGTCGGAGCCGTCCAGGATCACCTGCACCCTGGCCTCACGGTCTGCTCCCAGCGTTCTTCCGAGGTCGGGCGGGATGACAAGGATGAAGACCACACCACCGCGGTCCAGCAGATCGTCGATATCACGGCGGTCCGCGATGGCCGCCCGGAGCGAGAAGTAGCGGCTCTGTCGGAACTGGTCGATGATCCCTCTGGACGAGGCGGAGCCGTCCAGGTCGTACACGGCGAAGGGGATGTCGTCCAGGTCGAAGTTCATCCCGTAGCCGTAGAGCAGCAGCAGGAGGACGGGCAGAGCCACGATGACGAACAGACTCCGCGGGTCACGGCGGTTGTGGAGCCACTCGGCTCGAGCGATGGCTACGGTTCGCCGCCACATCAGGCATCACGGCCCACTTCTGTGGGGCGCTCGTGCTTGCGGGCCAGGGAGACGAACACGTCCTCCATCGACGGCGGAACCGAGCGCGCCTCAGCCACGTCCAGCCCGGCATCCAGCAACAGGCGGCGCACCGCGGCCACCGGGTCGGCGAGCCCGTCGACACACTCGACATGCAAAGCGTCGCCGAACAGGGCGGCGTCCACGACCACATCCGACTGCTGCAGAAGCACCAGAGCGTCCCACAGCGGCGCCACCTTCACCTCCACCATCGCGCTGAGGTACTCTGTGCGCATGTGCTCCGGGGTGCCCTGGGCGATCAGCAGGCCGTAGTGCATCATGGCCAGTCGCGTGCAGTGCTCGGCCTCGTCCATCACGTGGGTGGTGACGAAGATCGTGGTGCCCTGGTGAGCAAGGTCGTCGATGACCTCCCAAAACAGCCGCCGCGTCATCGGGTCCACGCCGCTGGTGGGCTCGTCGAGGAAGACCAGAGGGGGCTCATGGACGACGGCTGAGGCCAGGGCCAGGCGCTGCCGCCATCCGGTGGAGAGCGTCGCGGCCGGCCGGTTCATCACCTCGCCCAGCTCCAGGCGCTCGGCCAACTGCCGCAGTCTCGCGGCCGCCCGGTCCGGCGCCAGCAAGTACAGACCCGCGTAGAACAGGATGTTCTCCCTCACGGTGAGGTCGCCGTAGAGCGAGAACATCTGAGGCATGTAGCCCATGTGCCTGCGGATCTCCTCGGCCTGTGTCTCCACGTCCAGCCCAATCACGCGCGCCGTTCCCGAAGTGGGCAAGAGCAGGCCGCACAGGATGCGGATCGTCGTGGACTTCCCGGATCCATTGGGGCCCAGGAAGCCGAAGATCGCCCCCTGCTCCACGGTGAAGCTCACCTCGTTGACGGCGGTGAACCTCCCGAACCGCTTGACCAGCCTGTGGACTTCAACGGCCAGGGCCACCGTGTCACTCCCCCCTCGACCGGTCGCGCCCCGCCAGGGCGACGAAGACGTCCTCCAACGAGGGGGAGACCTCGCGCAGGTCCGTGCACTCCACATCGGCCTTCAGGAGGGCCTCGCGCAGGAAGTCGGGGGACGTCTGGGGCCGCGCCGAGACGTGCAGCCGGTCGCCGAACACCTCCACCCCCGTCACTCCCTCTGTACGCTTGAGCACCTCGCGGGCCGTTCGCTGCGGCCGGCAACGGACCTCCACAATGGCCTGGCGAATCGCGGCGCGGAGCGCGTCCGGGGTGTCCTGAGCCAGGATGCGCCCGCCGTCCATGAACGCCACCCGGTTGCAGCGCGAGGCCTCGTCCATGTATGGGGTGCTGATGAGAATGGTGACGCCCCGGCGCGGCAGGTCATAGAGTATCTGCCAAAAGTCCCTGCGGGAGACCGGATCGACGCCCGTGGTAGGCTCATCCAGCAGCAGGACGCGGGGGCGGTGCAGGAGGGCGCAGACGAGGGCGAGTTTTTGCCGCATGCCTCCGGACAATCGGCCCGCCAGACGGTCGGAGAAGGGCGAGAGGTACGTGATCTCAAGCAGCTCGTCCCGTCGTCGGGTCCAGATGTCACGGGGGACGGTGTACAGCTCCGCGATGTACTGGATGTTCTCGGCGATGGTCAGATCGCGGTGCAGCGCGAAGCGCTGGGGCAGGTAGCCGATGTGGGGCTTGACGCTCTCAGGCCGGCGGACCACATCGCCCCCGGCGACCGTCGCCTCTCCCGAGTCCGGGGCGAGAATGCCACAGAGCATGCGCATCGTGGTGGTCTTGCCGGCGCCGTCCGGGCCGACGAGACCGACGATTTCGCCGCTTCTCACGGACAGGTCGATGGCGTCCACGGCGATGATGTCGCCGAAGCGCCTGGCCAGCCCACGAACAGTCACCGCCTCCGGGTTCATCGCGTCCCCCCGGAGCAGGCGAAGACCGCGTCCGCCGGCATGCCCGGCTTGAGGACACCGTCGCGGTTGTCCACCGCCAACTCGACGGCGAAGACCATGCGGGCCCGCTCGTCCTTGGTCTGCACCAATTTGGGGGTGAACTCCGCCTCCGAGGCGATGCGCCGCACGGTGGCGGGAAAGCCGCGGCCGGGGAGTCCGTCCACCGTGACCTGTGCCGCCTGGCCGATGGCGATCCGCGGCATCAGCGGTTCGGGGACGTAGACGGTGACCCACGTCTCTGAGAAGTCCACGAGAGTGGCGATGGAGCCGCCGGGCTTGATGACCTCGCCCGGGCGGATGTGGGTCTTGTCGATGATGCCGTCGAGGGGTACGAGGACCTGGAACTTGTCCAGTCCGGCCCGGGCCGCGTCCACATTGGCTCGGGCCTGGAGCGCCTGAGCGCGGGCGACTTCGACGTCCTTCCTGCGCAGCTCCACCTGCCTGTGGTTTGCCTCCGCGAGCTGCAGAGCCGCCTGTGTTTCATCCACCTGGCGGCGCGCGGTCTCCTCCTGTCCGCGCCGGGCGCCGGATCTGGCCAGGCTCAGTTGCGCCAGGGCGGCCTCGTGTGTCGCCACGGCCTGCCGGACGATGGCCGCCGCACGGTCGATGTCCTCCTGCCGAGAGCCCTTCCTGGCCAGTGCCAGCGTCTGCGCGGCCTTCTCGGCGGCGGCCGCCGCCGCCCGCACACGTGCCCGAGCCGCCACGATCTCGTCCTTCCTGGCACCCTCCTGCAGTAGGGCGAGGCGCTCGGCGGCACTCTTGTTCTCCGCACGCGCCGCGTCCACGGCGGCCGTGGCCGCGTCCAGTTGCTGCTGAGACATGGCGCCCTCGGCCACCAGGGCCGCAACGCGGTCGAAGTCCTTGCGGGCCTTGTTCGCGGCGCTTTGGGTGGCGTCCACGGCGGCCCTGGCCTGCTCCAGCTCCTGCGGCCTGGCTCCGGCGACGAGGTTGGCAAGTTGCGCCTCGGCGGCCTCGACCTCCGCCTGAGCCGCGCGATAGCCTGCCTCGGCCTGAGCGATCTCCTCGGGGCGCAGGCCGGCGCGCAATTGCTGCAACTGGGCCCCGGCGGCGTCCACGGCGGCCTTCGCCTGCTGCGCCGCCGCCTGGGCCGCCTGGATCTCCTGAGGTCGCGAGCCGTCGCGAACGTCGCGCTCTTTGGCCCGGGCCGTGCCGATCGCCGCCCGGGCCCGGCGGATGTCGCCGGCGCTCACGTTCTCCTGGAGGCGGACGGCCTCCTCGGCCTGACGTACCCTCTCATCGGCGGCGGCGGCGGCCGCCTCCGCCTGCTGCAATTGCGCCGAGGTCACCGCATCCACGATCTCTGCCGCCAGGTCGCCGGCGTGCACGCTCTTGCCTTCCTCCAGCGGCCGCCCGGCCACCAGCCCGCCCACCTCGCTGGCGATCTCGATAGTCCTGGCCTCGATGATCCCGCCGGCCTGCACCGCCTGATCGGCCCGGGCCGCCCTGCCTGCGGCCGTGTGCCAGATCAGGTAGCCAAGCCCGCCTACAACGACAAGAGCAGCCACAACCCGCACTGGGAGCGGAAGGCCTCCGAGGCCGGAGTGCTTGGGCACGCATCGTCACCTCCCTGCTGCATCCCGCGAATGCCGTGGACGAGCACCCGCGCCACCGCCCGAGCCGCCTCCCGCGGCGGAGCTACCATCTCCGAGGCGAGCGAGGGCAAGAGCACGCCCTGACTGAGGATGATGCCCGGGAACATGGCCACCAGTGCATGGATGTCCTGCTCCGTCAGTTGGCCGCAGGTGCGCGAGGTGAGAAACTTCGCCACTCTCTGAATGACCCGTCGCGACAGGTCGTCCCGGAGGCGCGTGGCCAAAGCCTCGTCGAACATGGCCTCACTCACCAGTACCTTCATGATCCCGAGATGCTCGCGGAGCAGTGTGAAGCGTTCGCAGAAGAGAGCCGCCAGCGCGTCTTCCAGCGGCAGGTCGGCGAGGTCGTCGAGACGAGTGATGGCCACATCGATCACATAGTCGAAGAAGCCCTCGAGGATGTCGCGCTTGCCTGCGAAGTACAGGTAGATCGTGCCCGGCGCGATGCCGGCTTCGGCGGCGATGTCCTTGACCGTCGTGGCGGCATAGCCCTTGGTGGCGAAGGCGCGACCGGCGGCCTGGATGATCTCCAGCCGTCGCCCGCCGCCCCCCAGTGCCTCCGCGGGCTTGCTGTCGCTGCCGTCTTCCATGGTGGGGGCCTCCGGGTAGGGTGAATGAACGTTCATTCATATACCACCACCACCCAACACTGTCAAGAGGCAACGCCATCCATCCGCCATCCATCCCTCGTACCGGCCAGGCCGGAGACCCAAGCCACCCGCCCCGACAAGGCCCACACAGCATCTGTCAACCTCGCCGCCCAGAACTGTCTGTCGCCCGCCGGCGTCCACCTCCGCCACGGTCTGGGGGACGGGCGGCAGCGGGGGGTGGGGAACGGCAGGCCCCAGAGAGCCGCAGCACGGCCAGCGCTCAGCGCGCCTGCCTGGCGACCAGCACGTAGTCCGATGAGGTCTCCTGGGCCGCGAAGACTCCGTCGTCGCTGAACTCCGACGTCGCCACTTGCTCCCGGGCGTCCAGGTCCCAGACGGTGAGGGTGTGTCTGCCGGGGAGGTGGACCACCACGTTGAGGTCGGTCTGCTCCGGGAGCCTGCCTCCGTAGCCGTTGAACCCGCCTTCGTTGCGCAGGTAGATCACGGCGAGCCTGCCGCCGTCGGCCACCAGCGGCACCGCGGCGTACGGCGCCGTGGCGTCGACCAGGCGCGGCAGGGCGGGCAGGTGGTCAGATAGCTCTGACAGCGGGATCGCCTGGCTGCCGGGCGGCACCGGAGCTCCCCGGAGCACCGGGTCGAACCAGACCCCGCGGTCCGAGAGCAGGCCTTCGGCCCGGATCAGGGGCCACAGGTCCTCTCGCAGGTCCTCGAACACCACGCAGACCGGCGCGGGGTCACGGCGGCACCCGTACCAGCCCGATTCGCCGAGGATCTCCGCGAGGATACCGGTCTCCCGCGGGGAGGTCGTATTGCCATCCCATCCGACGCAGCCGGTGGCGCCGCTCAGGAGACTGGGCCAGTAGCAGTCGCGGGTGGCCAGGTCCACCCACTGCGGATTGAGCCCCCCGAAGCCACCCCCTGTGGCCCCGGCCTCCCCGACGATGGCCACCTTGCCCCCCAGTTGGTTGAGACGGGTGCACATCGCGACGCGGTCGGCGATGCCCCGCGGCGGGGAGGAGAAGTCGGCGTAGAAGTGGTAGTTGATGAAGTCGGCATCCGAGTGCCGGGCATAGTGCACGTGGGTGTGGCTGTCCATGGTCAGCGGGCTAATGGTGATGAGGTGGTCTGGGTCCACCTCGCGGATGGCCTCGCAGATGCAGTTGGTCCACTGCACCGGGATGTCCGGATTGCCCTCCACGTCGGGCCTGATCTCGTTCATGGGCTCCCAGGCGAACACCCGGGGATCGCCGGCGAAGGGGGCCACCACCCGGCGCGTGAACTCCTGCTGCAGGGCGATGGCCCGCCGGTCGGTATACCAGTCGTGCCATACCCGCATCAGCGGGTCATACGCCGGCACATCCTGCAGCCCGAATGTGGTCCAATGGCCCCAGTACAGGACCGGGATCACGCGCATGCACAAGCCGTCGCACAACTCCAGAAAGCGCCGGAGCGCCGGAACGAGATCGGGGTGGGGATACCCGCCCATGTCGCCCGGCAGGCCGTCGCTTTTCACCGTCAGGCCGATGCGGATCACATTGATGCCCTGGCTGCTCAGCAGCCCCAGCCAGTCGGCGACCCTCTGATCCCCCGCATTGCTCCAGGCCGACTCGAACCAGCCCTCCATGCCCGGGTCGTCGAAGGTGGGCTGGAAGACGTGGATGGTGGCGAAGCCCAGTGGTGTGAACGGCTCTCCCGATCGGGTCTCGAACCATCCGTCGGGTCGCAGACGGATGATCTCCGAGGCCGGCCCGGGCTCGGTCTTCGGCGGATAGACGCAGACCCGGGTGTCCTCGTGGGCGGCGGGGTCGGCGCAGGAGAGCTGCAGACGGTGACTGCCCGCGGGCATCGCCCCCAGTGCGAGGTGGTAGAGGCCCGGTTCGTCCGGCAGAGGCTCCAGCAGATGGTCCTGCCCGCCGATACGTGCCCGTACACCCGCACCCTCAATAGGGATCCCCGCCTCGCCGGTGAACTTCACCCGCAGGACCACCGCTTCTCCCGCGGCGAACGCGGCGCGCCGCAAAAGCAGGCGCTTGTGCCTGATGGCGAGCTTGAGCTCCTGACGCAAGAGCTCCTCGCCCTCACGGCGGGCCACCACGGTCACCGGGTACACTCCCCGCGGCAGATGCTCGCGCAGTGCGGGGCCGACAAGGGCCCCTTCCTCACTCGGGGTGAAAAGGAAGCGGCGCCCGGCCACGTCGGCCGTGACCTGAGCGCCATCCCAGTCCACCCTGTCGGTGGAGAAGAGGCGAGCCGTGATGGCCCCGCTCATCTCGTCCACCCGCAGCTTCCAGGGGACATAGTTGGTCAGGCGGTACTCGGCCACGCGGACCCAGTCGGCGCCGGGGTTGTCCACGACGATCTCGTGTGGCCCGGCGGGCAGGTCGATGCCGTAGCTGCCGGCGTACTGGCGCAGGACGGAGTTGGTCTCTCCGGGGAAGTCCCTGTGCAGCTTGACCTCGCCATCCAGCGCCAGGGTCAGCTCGGCGCCGCCGTAGCCCGATGTCTCGGTGACCTGGGCGATGAACCGTCCCGGACGCGGGCAGTTCACTACCAGTCGCAGCGGGGTGTACAGCTCCGGGTGATTGCGCCGGCCGTGGACGAACTGGCTCAGGAATCCGGCCGGTCGCAGAGCACCGTTGGGGAGCACCTCCACACTCTGGGAGTTCCTGTGCCCCCAGGCCTCGGCGCAACGGATCGATAGCGTCCCCAGCTCGTCCTCCGGCGCCGGTGAGAGCGCCCGGATGTCATCGATGAGCACGCGGGCCGCCGGCACTTGCCCCTCGAGCCCGAACTGCAGCGTCTTGAGGACCCCGGGGCGTAGCTCGTGGTCTCCGTCGCCACGAAACTCGCTGAGCGGCACCACCACCTGAGCCCAGTCCCCCGGCTCCAGCCGCACCGAGGCGCGGAAGCGCCGCACCGGATCGTCATAGCGGGCGAGGATCACCACCAGTTCAACCGCCACGTCCGTTCGGGCCCAGAAACTGAGCCGGTCCACACCGATGGGCTCCCATTGGGAGAAGTCCACCGCGGCCTGGGCTACGGCCCAGCCCTCCGTGGCCTCGGTCGTGAGCTCCATGGCGGCCAGGCCTCCGTGGCTGTCGCCGGAGAGCTGCACGGTCGCCGCCGGGGGGCGGCCCGCGGTCCTGGCAATGTCATTGGCGGTCCACGACCCCAGCCCGGTCTCGAAGTCCGCGATGAGCTGCTCCACCGCGCCGGACGGTGGGCACAGGAGGCCGGCGGCCAGGAGCAGGAGCGCCGGACGTAGTGGGCAAAGAGGCATGCGAAGGCTCCTCGTGCGGGGCGACGGCTCAGTCGCAGATGGCGAATTGCCGGTACGACCGGGGCGACTTGCCCTCCCCGATCCCCGGCGTCGGGCCCATCCAGTACGCCCTGCCGTTGCCGTCGTTCTCATTGGCGATGAAGTTGGTTGCCATGATCTGCCCGGGCACCGGCGGGGCGATGCTTAGCTGCTCCCAGGGCAAGAAGACCTCGTAGGTGGTGAGGGTGCCGCGCCGCTCGATGACCACGGGCACCTGCAGGTCCGGCCCGGGCGGGTGGGTCTGGTGCACCCGGGGGCCGGCCTGCGTCAGGGCCAGCCCGATCTCGCGGTCATCCTCGCCGAAGCCCTCGAGGCTGTCGTTGTTCGGGTCGATGGCCAGTTGGAGGCTGTCGAAGGACCAGAAGGGCCCGGTGTCCTGCACGTGGTGAACGTCGTCGGTAACCTCGCAGCAGAAGTACAGCCCCTCGAGGTCGGCGGCGAGGTGTGCGGTGAGGGAGAGGTCCTGCGGGCCGTCCCAGCCGACGGTGGGGTCCGGAGGTAGGACGGCGGACCGGGTGTCGATGACCAAGCGCGCGGCGCCGGGGTCTGGGGTGCCGTCGATCCGCGGGGCCGCCGGCAGCGGCCGCAACGGCGTCCAGGCGCCGCGGATGCGCAGCGTCTCCTCCAGATGCGGGCCGAGGATGGAGACGGGCAGCTCCGCCGGCGCGGACGGGCCGATGCTCACCGGCATGGCGCGGACAACGGGCTCGGCCGAGGCCGGCACGTCCAGGCGGGCGGTGGCGTCGGCGGCCTTCACCGTCACCTGCAACGCCTCGGTGGTGCGGTTGGAGAACTCGATGCAGAGGCGGTCCACATGGGACAGGTAGGCCCCCCTGACTACGAGCGGCACGGCGGCGCCGACCGATAGCTGCTCGAGGAACTCGGGGCGCGCCCCGGTCTGCGCCAGCGGCAGCGTCCAGTAGACCGGCAGGCGACCGACGGCCACGCCCTGCTCGCCCGGACGCAGGACCTGCAGGAAGCTGTCCAGCCATCTGCCCTGTGGGGCGTCGGCGGGCGGGCGGACCCGGGCCGGCTCGCCGTCCGTCCACCAGGCCACCACCAGCTCGTCCCGGTCGTGGCAGACGAAGCTCGCCCGCCACAGCCCTCCGGCGGCCTGGGTCAGCTCACCGGCGTCGGTAGCGTCCAGCGCATAGGCCGCGGCGGCGTAGGCCGTGGCCGCCGGTAGCGGGTAGGCCGGCTGCCCGCGCAATAGGCCGTACTCATTGCCGTCCTCGTTGCAGCCGCGGAGCGTGAAGTACAGGAACTTCTCCACCCCCGGTTCCGTCTTGCCCACGATCAGGGCCTGCGCGATGCAGGCGGCGAAGTCCAGGGAATAGGGCCCCAGCGGGTCGGCGGTCTCCTGCAGGCCCCAGCCCAGCTCGCCGATCCACATGCGCCGCGGTCTGCCGTGCTCAGCAACCAGGTCCAGCGCCTCCCTGCACTTCTCCGGGATTCTGTTCTCCATGGGCCACATCGGGTTCATCCCCGGGCCAAAGTACCGCGGCGAGGCGTAGGGGTGGCCGGTGTACAGATCCAGGCAGTCCGCCGCCTGCGCCAGGACCGCTCGGGTGAACCGCAGGTCGGTGTCGAAGTCGCCGCCGCTCACGTCGATCCCGGCGATGGGGAGGTCCGGGTCCGCGGACTTGGCGCCCCGGTGCGCGGCCCGCAGTAGCTTGACGTAGTAGTCCACGCCCTCCTCGAAGGACAGACCGGGCTGGACCCAGCAGGTGAGATCGGGCTCGTTCTGGATCTCCATCGCGGCGAACTTCCCCCGGTGACGGGCGACCACCGAGCGGACGAACTGCTCCCACTCATCGAGACGCGCGGGGTCGGGGAGTCCCGCCACCCCCGGCTTGTCCTCGCGCTGCCACGAGATCCACTCCGGCGCGATGGCCTCCATCGTCATCAGGATGGTCATCTGGTGCTGCACGCCGCTTGCGACCACCGGGTCCACCATGTCCTCCCACATGACGCGGCCCTGGTTGGGCTCGGCCCAGCGCCACCCCGTCCCCAGCCGCACGGCCTTGCAGCCCAGTCGCTCGGCGGCCTCCATGTCGGTGATGTGCTGCATCCCGAAGTAGCCATCGGGCGCGGCCTTCTGGTAGTGCCGCGGCCGCGGGACCACCGCCAGGCCGCTGACGGTCTCGGACATCACTTCCCCCGCCGCGCCGTGCATCCGCGCTGTGATCCGCCGATAGCCCAGGCGTCCGGTGGGCAGGGGGAGCGACATTGACTGCTCGCCCCAGGCGGGCACGTCAACCCGGCACCGGCCGACCTCGGTCCCCTCGGCCGCACCTTCCTGAACACTGACCACGAGATCCCCGGCGGCGGGCTCTTGCACGCGGTTGGCAACCCGGACCTCATAGGTCACCGGCTCGGAGCGGAGGGCCACCCCGGATGGGCAGTCCGGCTGCACCGTGATCCCCCAGCGCTCGGCGGGTGTGATGCGGTCCACCTCGGCGTAGAGATCGGAGACCAAAAGCTCCCCGCTGTCGGGTCCGCGGCCGATGGCGATGAGCACCGCCTTCAGCGGGAAGTGCAGGACGCCGTCATTGGCGCCGCCCCAGTGAGCCCCAAAGCTTCCGGGCTCCAGCGGGATCTCGTTGTGGACCCACTGTCCCGGCGTGGCGGCGTAGCTGCCCGCATGCTCCTGGTCGGTGGCGTCCCTCACCCGCAGCATCCCGCCGGTCCTGTCCGAGAGTTTGACCCAGAAGCCGACGGCCTGAGCCGTGTCCAGCCTCCCAACCCACTGCACCCCGCCGTAGCGGCTGTCTCCGCCGAACCGCAGGACACCGTGCACGCTTTGGCCGCGCTGCGGGTCCTCGGCGATGTCCACGGACACCGTGGCCCCGGGGAATTCGCCGCCGTTGTACCCATGCCAGTTGGAGAGCGTGGCCCCGGTGTCGAGCAGGAGCCGATCGGCCCGAGCTCCCGGCATGAGTGGTAGCAGTCCGATGAGCACGATGGAACCGAACATGGGTGTACGCTCCCGTTATCTTAGTCCAACATCCGGGCGAAACGCCTTGTCGGAGCAATGAATTCTCTTCCCCGGTGGCGAATTCCTCCGGAGCATGTAGGTGTTTGATGCTCTGCAGGTTTGGGCGGCAGACAGGTCTGGTATAAGGGCCATATGAATGCCGACCGAATGCAGGGCAGTTCTGGTCCGATCGGGTGCGACGTGTGGTGCTCGCTGCGCGACCGGAGTGTTTCCAAGCCAGACGCACCTCGGACCGGTTGGGAGTCCGGCTGCGCCGGCAGGCAGAGGTACCGGTGCATGGAGCTGCCGCAGATCCTGGATCGTGACGACGTGCCCGAGGACGTCAAGGCCGCCATCCGTCGCGCCCTGGCGACGGGTGCTGCCGACCCGTGCGCCGCGGGCGGCGCGCCGCTGTATTCCGCGGCGCTGGCTGAGGCGCCGGTGGGGGTGGCACTGATCTCCCCCGATGGCAGGTTCCTCGAGGTCAATCGGCAGGCATGCGTGATGGCCGGGTTGTCGCCCGAGCAGATGCTGAGCCTGTCGGTGGAGGACCTGGCGCCTCATCATAGCATAGAGGCCCACAGAAGGCGCCGGCAAGCCCTGGTCTCCGGGGAGATCGCCTCCCTGGCCGGCGTCTATCCCCACGTGAGTTCCGACGGCACCGAGGTCTGGCTGAGCGTGTCGGTCTCCAGGGTGGAGGACGACAACGGCAATCTGCAGGCACTCCTGTGTGTGCTGACGGACGTGACAGAGGGCACCTTGGCCGCACAGGCCCTCGAGGCCGATGAGCGCAAGTACCGCGACCTTCTCTCCCATGGTGACGACTGGCTCTGGCGGCTCAACACGCGGGGGGAATTCACCTACTGCAGTCCCGTGAGCGCACGCCTCACGGGCTATGAGCCCTCCGAGCTGGTGGGCAGGTCGGGAGATATGGTTCTGACGCCGGAGAGCTCCGCGCTGGTGGTCGACATCTGGCGACGGCGGCTCGGGTCGCCACCCGACCTGACCCCGTTCACCCTGGACCTGTGGCATCGGCGCAAGGACGGCAGCGAGTTCCTGGCCGAGACACGAGCTGTGCCCATTGCCGGGCCGGACGGCGTGGTCACCGAGATCCAGGGGTTCACTCGCGACGTGTCCCAGCGTGCCGCCATGGAGGCGGCACTGCGGGATGGCGAGGAGCGCTACCGGCTGATCTTCGAGCGGTCGCCGGTCAGCCTGTGGGTCCAGGACTTCTCGCTCATCCACGAGCAGATCGCGCAGTTGCAGCGGCGGGGCATCACCGACATCAGGGCTCATCTGGGGGCCGACCCCTCCGAGATCGCCCGCCTGGCCTCCCTCCTGCGCGTGGTCGAGGTCAATGAGGCCACTCTCGCGCTCTACGGCGCCGAATCGACGGAGCAGTTGGTGGCCGCGCTGCCCAGAGTCCTGGGAGACGCCTCCGACGACGCTTTCACAGAGCAATTGGTGGCCATCGCCGAGGGCCGCCGGTCGGCAGAACTGGAGGCCGTGAACCACCGGCTCGACGGCGCCGCGCTGGAGGTGGTGTTGAAGTGGTCGGTGGCGCCGGGATTCGAGGAGACCTACGGCCGCGTGGTGCTGGCCATCACGGATGTCACCTCGCAGCGGGCGGCGGCACGGGCCCTGGCCGAAAGCGAGCGGCGGTACCGCGTGCTTGTGGAGAACCTCACGGACCTCGTTGTGGAGACCGACTCGGACGGCCGGTTGCTGTTCGTGAGCCCCAGTTACTGCGAGACATTCCGCAAGACCGAACAGGAGCTTCTGGGCACCTGCTTCTTTCCCCTGGTTCATCCGGAAGACCGTGAGGCAGTTGCCGCGTCGCTACAGCGTGCCCTGCGGCCGCCCCATCACTCCCAGCACGATGAGCGTGTCTGGGTCCACGATGGGTGGCGTTGGTTTCAGTGGCGTGTGCGGGCTGTGGCCGACGACGAGGGTCGGGTCGGGCGCATCGCCGCGGTGGGCAGAGACATCACCGGTGCTAAGCAGGCCGAGCTGGCGCTGGCCCGGAGCGAGGAGCGCTTCCGGTCCATCTTCGAGAACGCCCCGGTGGGGATCTTCCACGCCGACGCGAGCCGGAAGCTACTGCGGGTCAACGCTGCCATGGCCCGCATGTTTGGCTACAGCACCCCCGATGAGATGCTGGCGGAAGTCTACGCACAGGGCATCAACGAGGCCCTCTACCGGGACCCCGCCATGCCTCCGGAACCCACCGACGGCTCCCAGGACGCGGAAGGCTGGCGCAGAGGTGAGGGGCACTACCGTCGCAGGGATGGGCGGCCGTTCGTGGGTGAAGTGGTGTTCCGGGTGGTCCCGGGCCCCGACGGCGCGCCGGACCACCTGGAGGGGTTCATCGAGGACGTGACGGAGGCCCGCGAGGCCCAGCGGCGGATGACCACCTTGCTGGACTACCTCCCGGGAATCGCCTTCCTCAAGGACACCCAGTCGGTGTACCTGGCCTGCAACCAGGCCCTCAGCGACGCCCTGGGCCTGAGCAAGGAGGAGATTGTCGGCAAGAGCGACTACGATCTGTATCCGCGCGAGCTGGCGGAGAAGTACCGTGCGGACGATGTGACGGTGCTTTGCACCGGGCAGCGGCTGGCCGACATCGAGGAGCAATCGCTGCTCGACGGCCGCGTCATGCAGTTCACCACCACCAAGGTGCCCGTCATCGGCCCCGGCGGCGAGCCCGTGGGGCTCATCGGTCTGGCCATGGATCTCAGCGAGCGTCGGCGGGCCGAGGATGCCCAGCGTCTCGCCAGCGTGGGGCAGCTCGCCGCGGGCGTCGCCCACGAGTTCAACAACATCATGGCCGGCATGATGCTGCGGGCCCAGTTCGCCCGGCGCCGCGGGCTGCTGTCGGACTATGAGAAGCTGGCGGACCTGGTGGTGCATGGCGCCACGCGGGGCCGGGAAATCTGCCGCGGCCTGAGCGCCTTCGCCGAGCCCTATAACACGGCCATCGGCCCGGTGGACATGGGGCAGGTCATCGAGTCGGCGCTCTCCCTGGCGGCCGCCGAGCTGGCCGCCGCTGAAGTCCGGGTCGTCAGGGATCTCGCCGACCGCGACCTCACCGTTTCAGGCGACGCCGCCCAGCTCTCCCAGGTGCTGCTCAGTATGGTCGTCAACGCCTGCCACGCCATGGCCGGAGGGGGCACGCTGACCATCGGGATGCACCCCGCCGTCGACCGCGACGGTTCGCCGCGGCTGGCCGTCGCCCTGCAGGACACCGGAGTGGGTATCGCGCCGGAGCATCTGCCCCACATCTTCGACCCCTTCTTCACCACCAAGGGCGTCCTGGGCAGCAATGAGAGCGTTCCGGGCACCGGCCTGGGCCTCTCCGTGGCTCACGGAATCCTCAAACGGCACGGGGCAACCGTGGATGTGGAAAGCCACCTGGGGGAGGGGACCACCTTCACCCTCCTGTTCCCGCTCTGTGGGGCCCCCGCGCCGCCGTGCGCGCAGGCCGCGGAGCCCCCCCCGGCGGACCCCACGACAGCCGCGACCCGCATCCTGGTGGTAGACGATGATCCGGACCTCCGCGCGATCGTCACCGAGGCCCTGGTCGGCCACGGCTACGGTGTCGCGGGGGCCGGCGGTGCCACCGAAGCCGTGGCGATGATGGCTCAGGAGGGTTTCCAACTGGTCATTGCCGACCTCATGATGCCCGGCGGTGGAGCGCGCGAGGTGCTCCGGGCGGCCGCGGAGGAACCCCGTATGCCCGTCATCGTCCTGACAGGGCGCGTCGAAGCCCACTTGGCCCGGGAGCTCACCGCCCTGGGAGCGGCCGAGGTCCTGCGGAAGCCCATCGCTATCGACGACCTGTGCGGGGCGGTGGCCCGCGTCATCGACGCCTCCCTTCACACCTCCTGATCGCCACACGCCTCCGCGACGCCGGGACACCGGCCGAACCGGAGGACACCCGCCTCTTTGTCGCGAAATATGCCCCCGAGCCGTCCCCCTGTGCCCAGCCATCCCGGAGGTGAACTTCATGAGGCGCACCTGTCTCGTTGCGCTGGCGGTGCTCTGCTTGTCCCCGGGCCATGCGGCCCCTACGGCCACCCGGAGTGAGGGTCGGATCGTGCTGGAAAACGGCCTGGTGCGGCGTGTCCTCGCGCTGGAGACGGGGGCGTGGCGTACGGTGGCCTTCTCCCGCGCGGACGGGTCCGACGAGGTTGGCGCCTCCAGCGAGGAGTTCATGATCCGCCTGCTCGACGGGACCCGTCTCACCGTGGCGGACTACGAGCCCGCCGCCGAGCCGAGCACCGACGCGGCCAACGGCCGGGCCCACGTCTGGGTCCGGTACCGGGCACGCCCGGGGCTTTCCGACCAGGCGCCCCGGGCGGTGGATGTCGAGTACGAGCTGGGCGACACTCCCTACCTGCGCAAGCGGCTGTTTCTCCACATGGCCCCCGGCCAGGCGGTGGATCGTCTGGAGGTGGAGAGGTTCGGCGTCCTCGTCCCCTGCGAGCGCGGGGGCATGGGTGAGCCGGTCTTCATCGGAGACAACTGGTTCGCCGGCCTGGAGTATCCGGCGGGGCACTCGCAGTGCGCCGAGGGCACGATCACCATCGCCCACCATCCGGGCCTGGCCAGACCCGCGGGGGAGGAGGCGCTTTTCCAGAGCAAGACGGCCGTCATCGGTACCGGGGCCATCAGCGATCCGCTGGAGCTGGCGTTCTCCGACTATGTGGACACCATCCGACGCCCGGCGCGCAACTTCGTTCAGTACAATAGCTGGTACGACCTGCGGGGCGACGAGCTGACCCTGGAGAACCTCATCTCGGCCTTCGACGCCTATGACGACAACATGCTGAAGCCCTTCGGCATCAAGATGGACGCCTTCGTCCCCGATGACGGCTGGCAGGACGGGAAGTCCATCTGGATGCCGCGGGCGCACCTGTATCCCGAGGGGTTCGGGCCCCTGCGGGACGCGCTGGAGGCGCGCGGGTCGCGTCTGGGCATCTGGATGCCGCTCAACGGCACCAACCTCGACACCGCCTGGGGCGCGGCGGAGGGCTACGAGAAGTCGGACCGCGGCGGTTTCTACTGCCTGGTGGGTCCCCGGTACAACTCGGCGATCCGCGAGGCGACGCGGCGGATCATCACCCAGGGCAATCTGGCCTATTACAAGCATGACTTCAACACCCTGCGCTGCACCGCCGAGGGCCACGGCCACCTGCCCGACGACATCCACGGCCACGAGGCGAACCTCGACGCCGAGCTGGAGCTCTTGGCCTACGAGCGCGAGCTGCAGCCGGACATCTTCCTGAACGTTACCTCCAGCGTCTGGTTGTCTCCCTGGTGGCTTGAGCATGCGGACAGCGTCTGGATGTGCGCCGGCGACTTCGGGTATGACAAGACCTTCCCGCAGCTCTCGCACCGCGAGTGGGACATGAGCTATCGGGACGTGCACTTCTACAACGTCTACCACCGTCAGCGCCGTCTGGTGCCGGTCTCGGCCATGATGACCCACGGGATCATCCACGGCAAATACTGCAGACTCGGCGGGGAGCAGGAGACCCTGCGGGAGTGGTCGGACTGCAGTGTCCTGTACTACGGCCGCGGCGTGCAGCTCAAGGAGCTGTACGTGACGCCGGACATGATGGACAGGGAGCGTTGGGACATCCTGGGCGCCGCGACGCGGTGGGCGGTGGAAGAGACCGAGCTGATGAACCAGGTGGTGATGGTGGGCGGCAGCCCGGCGGCGGGGGAAGTCCACGGCTACGCCCACTGGCTGGAGGATCGGGGTCTGATCGTGCTGCGCAATCCGGACGTGCGCGCCCAGCGCATCGAGCTGGCCTTCGACAAGAGCGTCCGGTACCGGGGGGCTCCGGAGCGCGGGTTCAAGGGGCGCGTGGTGTACCCCTTCGTCGAGGACCTGCCCACCCGCTTCGTGTCCGGGCGGCCGGCGGCCTTTGAGGTTCCCGGCTGTAGCGTCCTGGTCTACGAGCTGGAGCCCGGAGCGGCCACGGCCGTCGAGCCCCTCTCTGTCCCCGCACTGACCGGGGCTACGGCCTCCGCGGAGCTCGATGAGCAGCGCGCGGGCCGCATTCACCTGCGCGTGCCGGTACCGGACGAGGAGATGCAGCGCTGTGACCTTTACCTCATCACCCGCGGCGCCGGCAAGGGCCTGAGCTTCACATCCCTGACGCTCAACGGCGAGCCCGCCATCCCGCGCGGAAGCGAGGGGCCGGCCTGGGCGCTGCAGAGCCTGGACCTGCGGCCTTTGCGCGGCACGGAGGCGGTGGTCCAAGCCGCGCTTCCCGGCGGCGGACAGGAGCCCTTCTCAAGCCCCGATGTGTCGGTGAGCGCCTGGCTCGTTGCCGACCGCCCCGTGCCGGAGCGGGCGGCGTCCGACACGGAACGCCCCCTGCCGATACCCATCGCGGCGGGCTACCGCCGCCAGACGACGGAGCTTTTGGCCGAGACCACGCTGGACCGCCGTCGCGGCCGAACGCTCACCGCCGGCGACCTGGCCTCCGCCCGGGCGGCCAAGCTCCGGGTGCGGGTGTTTGACTCCAATGGCGAGCCGCAGTACCGGGACAAGGACATTCTGCTCAACGGCGCGAGGATCGCCAACGTTCCGGCCAACCGTGGCACGCTCGCGGAGTGGGACGAGGTGGTCATCGATCTGCCCGCCGAGGCTTTGGCCGGCCTGAAGCTGCGCAATACGGTGCAGCTCACCAACGCCGGAGGCGACTGCTACAAGTTCGGCGGGCTGGCGCTGGCGGTGCAGTTGGCGGACGGAAGCTGGTTGGAGACCGCCGCAGACCGCAGCGTCCACAGCAGCGTGGACAACTGGCTCTACACCGAGGGAGAGCTGTTTTCCGAGAATCGCTCGCGGGAGATAGTCCTGAGGTTCGACTGAAGGCGCGCGGCGTCCCAGAAGCGCGGCCGGGAGGCCGGTCGCAGCCGCGCAGATCGGGCGTTGCAGCCCGTGTGGGTTCGGTGCCCCGGCCGGCGGCGCCGGGCGCCGGACACACGCTCCAGCCCGGCGGGATCGCCGCCCGGTCGTGGCACCGACGGGGGACAAGCCCCCGCGCCGGGCGCTCAACCGGGCGTGTCGACGCCTGCGGCCTCCGTGGGCTCGCCGTCTGCGACGCCTGCCAGCCCCGCCGTGCACACCATCAGGGCCTGGCCGCCGATGTACGTCCACCACACCATGTCACCCACCAGGAACCAGCGCGCCTCCCGGAGCACCTGATTGCCCAGGATGACATCCGACGCCACGAACAGCAGCGCCCCCACCGCGATACCCGCCAGACGCGGGTGCTCAATGGCGAGGGCCAGGGCGACCCCGGCCATGCCACACAGCAGCAGGCAGTACCCCAGACTGCCGATGTTCAGTACCGTCTCCGCCTGCGGCGTCTGCACCAGCAGCCACCACAGCGCGCCCCCGACGGCCCACATCCCCAGGATCGCCGCCACCTGCGCGCCGCGCCGCGGCCTGCCCAGTGCCCTACCGATCCGCAGCCAGGCCGCTATGTAGCACACATGGGCGGCCCCGAAGGACAGCATCCCAAACACCATGGAGTTCGGGGTGCGGATATGGTCGCCCATCACCAGGTCGCCGACAAGCGACAATGCCATCCCACCGGTCACCGCCGCTCCCGCCGCCAGACCGCCTCCGAGCCACAGGACTACGGCCACCAGGAAGAGTAGGGGAGAGGTGGACAGTTGCAGCAGGTGGTGGGAGCGGCGGGTCTGCTCTGTGTTGTACTGGCCGACGGCGAAGGCCACCACCAGCAATACCACCCACAGCAGCATCAGGATGGCGGCGATGAGGCGCGCGTCACGCTGCGACAAAGCGGTCGACCTCCGTTCGTATGGTGCGCGGGAGCCGCGGGCAGGCTAGGCCAGGGCAATCCCCTCGGCCGTGGTCGTCTCCCAGACGCGGCTCATGAGTCTTTGCTGCACCACGGCGACCTGCTCGATGCGGTCCGTCCAGGCGACAATCTGCAGGTTGAGAGCGGCAGCCGCCAGTGCTCTGAACAGTACCTCCGGCTCAGGATCGCGGAGGATCCCCGGCGTGTCCAAGGTGGCGTGCAAGATGAGCTCCCGGGCACGGGGCAGGTCGGTGTCCGGCGCGAGGTTGACATCCACCGTCACCCGCACTCGTCCCTTCCGGTGGCTGGAGACCACCACGTTCTGGGTGTACAACGTGGCGTTGGGGACGACAACGTTCCGCCCGTCCGGTGTGCGGATCGTCGTGGAGCGGATCGTGGTGTCGGTGATGGTGCCGCTTTGGCCCGCCACATCCACGAAGTCTCCCACATTGATGGAGCCATCGAGCATGATAATCAGCCCACAGATGGTGTTCTTGGCGATGTCCTGGCTCCCGAACCCCACGGCGACGCCCACCAGCCCTGCGAAGGCCGTGAGCACCCCCAGTTGCATACCCGCTACGAGGATCCCCACCACGAAGCCCGCCACGACGATGCCATAGTACAGCAGGCTGCCGATGGCGTGCCTGGCTCCCGGGTCCCACCGCTCCTTGAAGGTCTGGGCATTGCGCACGTTGTCGCGGACGATGCGGGCCACGCCCATGGCAAGCGCCACCACCAGCAGGCCCCACAGGAGGCCAAGGATGGAGACCTTGGCGCCCTTGATGTCCAGCAGCGGGATGGACAGGTACTCCACGAGCCGATGCAGGTGGTGACCTCGGACCCCCCATGAATAGAGGCCGCCCAGGACGGCGGCGGCCGCCACGCCGAGGCCCTCTCCCCAGCAGGCCACGAAGCGCTGCAGTTGGGCGCGCCGCTGGGCGTGGGTGTCCGGTTCGCCCGCCAACGGAGGCAGGTGCCTGTGGATCAGGCCCCGCAGCCACCGGTGGGCGTGCCACAACAGGGCGAACAGCACGAGCGAGCAAAGCAGGCCCCGGGCCAGGTACGCGGCGAGGTTGATGTAGCCTGTGGTCCCCGTGACGAACAGGGCCACGGCCAGTAGAGAGACGGCGGGGTTGAGCACATAGGCGTTGGCCCGAAGTCGCGTGGCCAGGGCCTCGTCCCGGGCCGATATCAGGCACAGAGGGCCGCCGTAGGAGTTCGTGATCAGGACCACAAGGACGCCGCTTGACAGCCCGTATGCCAGCTCCAGCCCCAGGACCACGTCGGCCCTGGTGTAGCCGATAGCGGCCAGGAAACGAGTGACCGGCACGAAGACCGCGGTGACGAGAAGAGCCAGCCGCGACAGCAAAAAGAGACGGGCCGCGGCGGCGTCATCGCACCCGGCCAGACGAAGCTCCGAACTCTCCGGGACCAGCAGAAGCCGCAACAGCGGACGGGCGACGAAGTAGCCGCACCAGGCGGCGGCGAGGGTGGTCAGAAGGACCGTCATCTGCGGCGTCAACGGCAGGATGCGCACCGCCGCGTAGATGAAGGCGAAGGTGAGAGCGGCACGGAGCGCGTCCAGGCCGCGGAGCAGGCGGAATGTGGCCGCATCTACCTCGGCCTCCGAGCCCTCCGGGGTGCGGCGCCGGGCCACATCCAGGAGCCCGTGCCTGATCCGCCGCCCCACCCAGGGAAGGCCCAGGCCCAGCGCCAGAATCCCCAGGAGCTTGCCGATCAGCCCCAGTACCCAGACCTGGGCACCATCGGCCAGGAGCCCCCCATCAACAGTGGGCATGTCCCAGATCGACTCGGGCAGTCCGGCGGCGACCGCGCGCAGGTCCGCCACGGCCGTCGCGATCGTGCTCAGACTGACGCGCGCCTCCGTGCGCCACAGAACCCCCCGGGTGCGTGCGGACTGCATGGCGGGGAGCAGTAGCGCCAGCACGTCTCCCGCGGCCCTGGCGTTGGCCACGGCGACATCGGCGGCGATCTGCAGGTCCCGCTGGATGCGACGGGCCTGGGCGACGGAGTCCTCCAGGTCCGAAACCAGGGCCGCCGACAGCCGCAGGCGTTTGGCCTCGGCCAGGGCGGCCTCGTAGGTCACGAGGCGCTCGCCCAGGCTCTCCGCGGCCGCGACCAACTGGTCGTAGAGGGTATCGTACCGTTTCTGCTCGCCCCAAAGGCCGTCTCGCAGCTCCGCGGCCTTCGACAGCGGCACTCTCCCCTGTCTCACCTGCCACGGCAGCGAGCGCTTCTGACCCGCGAGCCGGCGCCGATCACTTTCCAGGTCGACGCGCAGCTTGGTGGCTCTGGCGGCCTCCGCTCTCAGTTCACTGTTCCACAGCGACACCCGGTTCGTGAGGCTCTGCTCCGCCCGAGACGGCGCCGACCGTCCCGCCGCCGGCGGTTCGGCTTCCCGCGCCAGGGCACTGAGGGCCTGCAGGACCTGGGTCTCGCGAGGGGAGGGAGCAGTCCGGGGCACGTACGGTGGCTCAGAAGGCCCCTTTGCCGGCTCCGGGCTACTGGAGTGAGGCTCGGGGGGCTTCGCGGCTTCCGGGGCGGAGGCGGGCTGGGCCGCATCGGCGGCGGGGGCGCTCTCCGGCGCCTGGGGCGCCGCGGGCACCGCCGGCAACGGCAGCGGCGACGGGACTATCCCGCCCGGTCCCGCGGGGCCCCGAGCCGGCGACTCGCTCTCTGTCTGCGGCGTCGCTTCGCCCTCGGGCGGCGCCTCCTCGCGGTGTGGCCGCGTCGCGCCCTTGGGTCTGTCAGCCTCGTGAGGAGACGCCGAGGGCTCCGCCGCCTTCTCGTCATCCGTCGCGCGTTCCGCGACCCGGGAGCGCTCTGAGGGGCGTTCGGTCTCCGCAGGCGCCTCGGCGGAGGGCCCGGGGGCCTCGCGGGCCGGGCGCTCGGGAGCCGGCTCCTCCTGCCCACCGGCCGGTGCCATCAGCCCCAGCAGGCACAGCAGCCCTGCGCCCGAGATGGCCCGCCATCGCCCGGTTCGGGTGCGTCCGTGCATAGCGATGATCTCTTTCCGAAAGTGGCCGTGCACCGCGCTTCGCCTCTGTCCCGCAGTGACCTTCGGTGGCCCCGGCCGGTGGGGGGAAGGACTCGGTTGCCTCTGTCGCTGGGCTCGCGCCGGGGACGGGGGCCCTCAGCCCACCAGCGGCGGGATGCCGGTCCTTTGCAGCGGCCGGGTCTCGAGGTTCTCCCATTGGCACTCGCCGTCCTCCGGGCCGCCCTCCCGGGAGAACATGTGCTGCCAGCGCTTCTTGAACTCCAGACCGTTTTTGATGGTCGTGTACTTGAACTTCATGTCCACCGAGCCGGCGGTGCTGGTGTTCTCGAAGTGGTACATCTCCGCCGCCGGCTCATACCACACCAGCCAGCCGTTCTCCCGGGCGCGGTAGCACAGATCGAAGTCCTCGAACTGGGCGGGGTTGAACACCTCGTCCAGGCCCCCGAGGGTGTCGGTGATCTCCCTCTTCATCAGCCAGCAGGCGCTGATGAGGCACTGCACGGTGCAGGGCCGGGAGAACTCGGCGGCCTCCTGGGCCTGCCCGCGCCCGCGGTACTGCACCCGGCCGCCGGGAGAGATGGCGACCCCGGCGCACTCGATGTTGTACGGCTCGAAGGGGTACAGGAGCTTGGGGCCGGCAATGCCGTTCTCCGGAGCCATGTCCAGCCGGTCCTTGAGCACCTGCAGCCAGCTACGGCTGCGCACGACCAGGTCGTTGTCGCAGAACGCTACCAGCGGCTGGCTCGCCGCCTCCAGGCCCTGGTTGCGGGCCGTGCAGGCCCCCGCATTGCTCAGATTGCGGACCAGCGTGAAGGACACGCCCGAGCCCTTGGCAAAGCCGGGGAAGTCCTCCTCGAAGTACTCCGCCGTCCCGTCGGTGGAGCCGTTATCGATGCAGACGATCTGCGCGGGCAGGGGCCTGGAGCTGAGAATAGACTCCGCGCACAGCCGCGAGTAGGGGAGCTTTTGGTAGTTGACAATGATGATGCTGATAGGAAGCTGCATGGCTTTGACTCACTCCGAGACGGTCGGCGGCCGTGACGCCCGATGCTGCCGGCCGTTGTGGTATCGCTCCGGCGCTCCGGGGCCGCTGCGCCGAACCGTTGCATGATCCGGGCTCTCGGGCGCCTGTCGGCAGAGCCCTTGCTCGGCCTCGGACACGGGCGAGCGGATGACGTCCGGTGGGTAAGCTCTCCCCCATGTGGCGGCAACACATCCAGAGGACCATGACGGCACTCTTGCTCCGCGTTCCGAGCTATGGCAAGGAGGCACATAGGCGGTCCAATTGACTCACCCGACAGGCTCAGCCGTCCCCATCGGGACCCAGCATGCCCCACAGCAGGCCCAGTGCTTCCAGGTGCCTCCCGGCCTTGAGCAGGTCCTCCACTCCGGCGGCTTCCAGCGCGTCGGCGGCGCGGCATGCCCGGTCCACGGCCTGCACAGTGCGGTCTAGCGCCTCGGTACCGTCCTCGCGGTAGGGGAACACGTCCACGCAGAACCACCCGTCGTAGCCCAGTTTCCGTACCCAGTACATGAACTCAATGAGATCCCACGGGTTGGCCGCGCCGGGGATCAGATCCAGGTCCCATTCGCGGTAGTTGTCATTCAGGTGCACCTGGCGCAGTAGTCCCTCGCGCATGGCCAGGGCAGCGCACTCAGCGGGATTCTCCAGGGCGGCCAGGGCGTGGCCGATGTCCAGCGTGATGCCCACGTGAGGCCTACCGATCCGGCCGGCGATGAGCAGGGCCCGGCCGCAGTTGCCGACGTACGTGTTGGCCCGGGGTTCCTTGCACTTGTACTCGATACTGATGGGGAGCGCGGGAGTGTGCCACGCCACCTCCTGCAACGAGTCCATCAGGTAGTTCCACGCGTCGGGATAGTGAGTTCCCAGGACGTAGTCGAAGCCGTCCTGGGCCAGCCAGAGGTTCATGTCGGCGGCGCCCGCCGCGAGGGCCTGGTCGGCGGTGCCCTTGACGATGTCGATCGCCGCTCTGCGCACCGCAGGGTCAGAGCTGGACAGGGCGCCGCGGGTGAACCGACGCTCCGAGTAGATGGCGGGTTCCACCGTGGCCAGACGCAGCCCCAGGTCGTTCAGTTGGCGTCCGAGGGCGGCGCCATCGCGGAACTGGGAAGGCCAGCCCAGCGCGACGCCCTGGATGCCCTCGATGCGGGAGAGCATGCGCAGTTGTGTCGAGAAGTCGTGACCGTCGCGGTAGCCGTCCGGGACGAAGCGGTCGGTGAGCCGGGAGAAAGGCACGAGATTGGACGCCAGCTTGATCGCAGCCATCGTCGCGGCCCTCCATGCTCGGTGCGTCGCGTTGCGGTCTCTCGTCCTTCTGCTTACCTGCCCTCCGGCCCCGCCAGCTCCACCACATGATCCGCCCACCGGTCGTAGTCATGGCTGCAGGTGAACAGGATGACCTGATGGACCTGGGCCAGGTCCCGCACGGCCTCGAGGGCCGCCTGGCTTCGCTCGGGGTCGAAGTTCACCAGCGGGTCATCGAGCAGCACCGGGGGCCCGCCTTCGGGCCAGAGCATGTTGATGATGGCCAGCCGCGCGGCCAAGAACACCTGTTCCCGGGTGGCGCAGCTCAGGTCGGGAACCGCGTGCAGGTCGTCGGCGGCGATCTCATGCCCGTGCCCCGGAGCCGCCACGACCGGGCGCATGTCGCTGTCGAGCCGAACGTCCACATACCGCCGGCCCGTGAGCTGGGAGAGCAGCTCACTCATCTTCGGCTCCAGCAGGTCGCCGGCCTCGGAGAAGGTCTCCTGACGGGCCTGATGCAGCACATCGCGGGCGATCCGGCGTACCTCGAGGCGCTCTCTGAGTACGGTCTCACGCTCCACAAGCCTGTCCAGTTGGCCCTCAAGAACATTGACCGCATCGGCGTCGCTCCCCGCCGTGGCCACCGCGATCTCGGCCTGCCGGATCTTGGCAACCAGCGTCTCACTTTGCTCCCGCAGGCCCGCGATCTCCGCCAGCAGCTCCTCGTACTGCCGCGGCGAGAGGCGGGCCGTTGCCAGCTCGGGGCTCTCCATCTCGTACTCCCTGGCCCGCACGTCCAGCAGTAGCTTGCGGTGGCCGTCGGCCATCTGCTCTTCGGTCTCGCCGTCCAGGAGGCCCTCGCGCTGGCTCTCGCGCTCACCCAGATCGCGCAGGGCACTCTCCCGGGTCTCCGCCTGCTCGATGAGGTCTTCGACACTCTCCAGGCTCGTCTCCCGCAGGACGGCTTCCAGTCGCCGCTGCAGGCTGGCGATGAGGTCATCGGTGCGTCCAATGCGGGTGCGTAGGTCCTTGAGTGCCTCCTGCCGGGCATGGAGGACTGCGTGGCCCTCCGCGGTGTCCCTGGCGCGCCGGGCGGCCAGCTCGGCCAGCTCGGCCACCCCTCTGTCCAGATCCACCGGCTCGTCGGGAAGCAGGTCGGCCAGGAGCCGGCGCAGCTCAGTGGTCTTGTCTCGGGAGCTCTCGATGTCCGCCCTGTGCGCCTTCTGCGCCGTCTCGATCTTCCTCGGAAGCTCGCGCAAGTCCGCGGGAGCGCGGCGCAGCAGCGCCGCAATGACCAGGGCGGTGCCCAGCGCGCAGGCTCCCAGGCCGAGGAGGTGCTCGGTGGCCGCAACGGCGCCCAGGACGATCGAGAGCACGCCGATAGTCAGAAGGTACTTGCGCGGTGCCAGATGCCGTCTGATGCTCTCGATGCGCTCGGAGTAGTCCTGCGCCTGTGCCAAGTGGCGACCCGCGCGCTCCCGGGCCTCCTCGGCCTGGCGCTTGAGCTCGGTGGCCCGGTGCACCGTGTCGGGACCGATCTCAGTCCCGGCGGTCTTCCTGGCCTCGGCCTGCAGTTGCTTGCATTCGTTGTCCAGGAGCGCCTCCTGGCGGCGCAGGGCGTGCAGCTCGCTGATACGATCTCTCTGGCGGTCGGCCCAGGTCGCCACGTCCTGGGCCATCTCGCGGTCCACGGCCGGGGCCTCCTCCAGCCCATTCCTGAGCGCCTCGATCTCCAGTCCCAGGCGCTGCACACGCACGAGGCGGCCGCCCAGGCGGTCGGCGTTGCGGCGCAGCTCACTGACCTCCCGGTCCAGACGGATGTAGCGCTCGGCCCGCGAGCGCAGGTTCTCGGCCTGCTCCAGACGCGCGGTGGTGTCGGAAAGTGCGTTGCGGCCCAGTTCCAGCTCTGCCTGGGCCCGGGTGCGTGTGGCGTAGTCTGCCCGGGCCCGGGCAAGCTCGCGCTCCACCGTCTCGCGTCGAGCGATGGTGGCCGTGAGCTCTCCGGGGTTCTTCGGAGCCTGGCGCTTGCTGCCCCGCTCCAGATCGGCGATGGAGCGGTCCAGCTTGGCCAGGATGTCGCCGACGGCCAGTCCCTCGATCCCCCCGGTGAGTGACTGCTGAACCAGCTCCTGCAGCTCGGCTCCGGCGCTGATCTGCGCCCACTGTTGCTGCACCAGACAGGCGGTGGCGCGGTACGAGGCCTCGTCGCCGATCTGGGTGAGCCGGCCCATTGCCTCCGCGACGCCGGCGCGGTCGGTCAGCCGTTTGCCGTCGGGAAGCAGTACCTCGGCGCGGCGGGCCTCGAAGTCCTTGGTGACCGAGTATTCCTGGCCCGGACTGGCGATCTCCGCGGTCAGGGCAGGGAAGGTATCCAGGCCCCAGGGCTTCATGGCCTCGGTGGCCCTGGTGCGACTGTGCGGGTCGGCGAACAGGACGGCGACGATCGCCGCCTGCAGCGTGCTCTTTCCCGCTTCGTTGGGACCTCGCACCACATTCAGACCGGGGCCGAAGCGCACCTCGAGGGCCTCAAGGGCCCGAAAGCTATCCACTCTCAGGCGCTGCAGGATCACTGGAGCACCTCCTTGCCGTGCAAGAGGGCCAGGAGGAGGCGCAGCGCCTGCCGGGCCCGTCTGAGGCCCTGCTGATCCCCGGACTGCTCGCAACGGGACATGCGCTCTGCCAGGAGCGCCGTGGCCCGTGCGGCGATCAGCCGCCCGGCGGCATCCTCGGCCTGGAGCCGGTCCGTCGCCGGGACACTCTCATCGCGCACCCGCAGGCGGAAGAAGCCGCTCTCCAGCTCATCTTGCAGGCGCAGCGTGTCGATCTCCCCACCCTCGGGCATCAGCCCCGAGATCACCACATCCAGCAGCAGATCGGGGGCGGCCCGGGAGGCGATCTCCGCCGCAACGGCCGCCTCGTCCGGGTAGCTCTCGGCGTCCAGCTCGACCGTGGCGCAGAGAAGCTGCCCGACGATGAAGTGCTCCAACTCCACGCCGCGGTCGCTGAGGGTGACCACGATCGCCTGACCGCGCTCACGCTGGTCGACGGCCAGGATCTCCGGTGACCCGCTGAAGGCGGCGACGACCTTCCCCCGTGACTGGTCGCTGGGGTTATGCCAGTGGCCGAAGGCGATGTAGTCCATGCCCGAGCCAGCAATCTGCTCCGGGGTGGTGATGCAGGCGTCGGTGGCCTCGCGGGTGGGCCTCACGGCGGCATGCGCCACAGCCACGTTGAACCGGGCCGCCGGGTCCGGCTGCAGGCCGTCCAGGGCGTAGTGGGGCGTCCGGTCGCAAAGCTGCGGGCGCCCGTGAAGCGCCACCGCCCCACCGGCGATGTGGAAGGTTGTGGAGTCCGGGCCCCGCCAGATGTGCACGCCCTCCATGCCCATCTCCGGCCGGTGATAGACGCAGCCGGGCCCCAGACAGTCGTGGTTGGCGGGGAGGATGAAGCACGGGATGGAAGGCCGCGCAGTCGTCAGCCGTCGCAGTTGTCGCAGGGCGACCTGCACGGCCCGCTCGCTGGGCTGGGGGACGACGAACAGGTCGCCGGCGATGAGAACGGCCTGAACTCGCCGGGCGATGGCGGCGTCGATGCAGCGGGCGAAGGCGGCCTCAATCCGCTGCTGGTGGCCGGCGACCTGATCGCCGAACGCCCATTGCGAACCCCCAAGATGCACATCGGCGACATGGAGCAACGGTATGGGCTCCATCGCAACCTCAACTCCCGTCGGTAGTCCGATTGGCCTCGTGCTGCAAAGCCGCCGCTTTCGCGGTGCCCTGTAGGGCGCGGGCCTGTACCGCGCCGGGGTGGGTCGTTCTGTAGGGCGCGGGCCCGTACCGCGCCGGGGTGGCCCCGCGGCGGAGGCGACCGGGCTGGGGCCCGTACCGCGCCGGGTGGGCCGTTCTGTAGGGCGCGGGCCTGTACCGGCCGGGGTGGCATTGCGGGACAGGCTGCCGGGCGCGGGCCCTCGCCCGCCTGTGGCCCGCCGTTAGCGAGAAGAGACCCACCCGGGGGTGAGTCTCTCCCGTAACGGCTCAGGCGGCCGTGGCTAGGACATCTCGATTCTCACGTCGTCGGCCACGCCGCTGATCAGCGTGTAGTCTGTGGGCAGCGTCTGCAGGATGCTTCCCGGAACGTACGGGGTGGGTTTGCAGTGGGCGCAGAGACGAGCGATGAACCGCTGCCAGGACATGGTGGTCCCCGGGCCGCACATGCCGTCCAGCCAGAAACTGCGGTGCTTGGCGCCGATGATGTCGGCCGGGGCGATGGTGGCGGCCTTCGGGGGCACCCAGCTCCAGTCGCCGCCGAAGGAATGCAGGGCGTTCTGCATGATGGTCATCGGCGTGAGCTCGACGATACGCGCCGTCGCCTTCTTCCAGGCCGGGTAGTTGGGGTACTCCTTGGCCAGGCTTGACTCCCAAAACGCGATGTGGCCGCACCAGCCGATGCCACCGTAGCAGCAGTCGGCCCCGCCGCGGTCCTTGATCATCTGCGAGTAGTCGTCGATATTACCGGAGTTCGGGAAGTGGATGTTCTCCTCTTTGGGGCGCAGCTTCTTGTCGAGGCGGCCGAAGAAGTTGGCCCACATGGCGGTGGCGAAGCTGCCCTCCCACTCGGCCGGGGCGGTCACGCCGTCTTGGTCCGCGTACTCGTCCATGTTGAAGGTGACCAGGTGGGAGCAATCGATGCCCAGGTCGTTGATGATCTTGGCGGCGATGGCGTACTGCGGCACCGGCCCGACGGGGAGGATCAGGACGCACTCGCGGCTCTCATCGCGGGCGGCCACGATGCGCTTGACGATGTCCATCGCGAAGGCCGCGTAGAACTCCTCGGTGGTGTCGATGATATTGATCTTGAAGTCCTTGTTGGCATGCTTCTTGATCTGACTGCGCTTGATCGCCCGTATTCGGGCGCACTCCTTGGGGTCCTGGAAGTCGATGAACTGCGCGAGCGCCGGCATGAAGGCCATGCCTGTTACCTCCCTTGCAGGTGTGGGGCCAAGCTACGCGTGGCTATTCGTCGCCGCGGCCGCGGCGACCTCCGCCGCCGGCCTACTGCTACTGAGGGCCGGCAAACCCGATGGAGCGGATGCGCACTCTCTGGCCAGGGGTGCCTCCCGCAGCGGGGTCCAAGCGCAGGGACGTGATGCAGCCGCGGTATTCGGGGTTGCGACCGAGATCGACTTCCGTGATCTTGTGCTCGCCGTCGGCGGTGAGCCGGAAGGTGACGCTGCGCTCCTGGGAAAAGCCGGGGGCGTCACTGCGCGACCAGAACACCTGCGCCTCCGCATCGGCCCCCGTCAGAGCCGCCTCGATGTACAGCCGCGGCGCCTCGTCGGCCATCCAGAGCGCTTCGGGCCCGATCAACTGCGGGTCCTCGCCCTCGAGTAGCACATCCAGCTCCCCCCGAATGGGCCAGCCTGAGTCCGTGGCGTTGACGTAGGTGAAGTGCTGCCTGTCTTGCGAGAACCGCCATGAGGGCGGAGCAGGGGCAGAGCCGAGATCGCAGACGGTGGCCCGGATCTCGTCGATCGTGCCCAGTACCAGGCTGTAGCGGTAGTCGTAGTCGATGTTCCAGTCGATGATCTCGCTGTGCAACGGGGCGATGTAGCCGGTGGGCGCGTCCTTGGGCCCGCCGGCCCCCGGCGTGCCCGCGAAGCCGCCGATGAAGTGGTACACGCCCGGCTCGTAGATGCCCACCCCGAAGCCGGACTCGTCCACCAGCGCCGCCCAGTTCTCCGTGGCCTGCCAGCTCGCCCAGGGGAACTGCGGCGCGATGGTGGTCGTCTCCCCGCCGGAGAAGGGCCGGTCACCGGTGTAGGTGACCAGCCGGTACCACGGTCCGTTGGTGTAGGTGGCGGGGAGCTCCTGACCGCGGCCGGAGTACTGAGTCTTGTCGCTACGGTTGTTCACCATCCGCGAGCGCACGTTGACGACGCTGCCCTCCAACCCAATCCAGCACTCGAAGGTGCACTCACCCGGCTCGTTGTCCAGCGGCCACTGCATGGGGATGCACTTGACGTAGAGCTCTGAGCCGTCGTTGCGGTGCTCGACGACCCGGGAGCGGTTGCCGAAGCAATCGCCGGACTGGATCGGGTTCCAGCCGAGCCCTGCCCATGAGGGCCTGGGCTGCTTGCCGTTGGGGGTGAAGGGCACCGGACCGGAGTAGTGCGACATCTGGATCTGTCGCCCCCAGTCGTGGCTGTTGATGAGGTTCACATCGCTTCCGGATCGCGAGAGGTACGTGATCGCCCCTCCGAGCTCCAGGTTGATGCCGATGCGGACCGCCCCGTTGTCCAGGTAGCCGACGGCCCCCGTGCTTTCCGGGGCACCGATGGCGATTGCGGGCACCATCAGGACGGCGGTTGTGAGCATGCGCAGCATGGGCTCCTCCCCGAAGTGGATGCCCGGTGTCGCCGGGATCTGCGGTGCGGGCTACTGCTCTGCCGCCCTGTGGGCCAGTAGCGCGTGGTGGGCGGCCACTTCCTTGGCCGACAGCGGCCGCGAGTACAGCTTCACCTCATCCAGCACCCCGTGGAAATGCGCCTGGTGCCCCGGATCGTAGCTCCCCAGGGTGAGCGCGAAGTCATTGGCCTTCACCGGCCCCGGGCGTTCCATGGTGCCGCTGAGCGTGCCATCCACGTAGATGCGCATGACCTGTCCATCGAAGGTGCCCGCCAGGTGCACCCAGCGGCCGGTGGGCAGATCTACCTCGGCCTGCAGATGGTGACTCCAGTCGGTGAGCGGCACCTCGAAGCACGGCTTGCCCTCCAGCACTCCCAGGCGGTAGCCGGTGGAGATGCCGCCTGAGTACACGCGGTTCACCATCCACGTATTGCCCTGGGCCGGCACGTCCGTCTTCACCCAGCACTCGATGCTCAAGCCGGAGGTGGGGGAGAGGGAGGGGTGGCTCGGCACCGTGACGGAGCCGCCGTCACACAGCAGGGCGCTACCGTCCACGCCCTGGGTGCGAGAGGCACTGTTGAGCACTCCACCCAGCCGATGGCCGGAGTAGTCCAGAGCCGCCGGGCTCTGCTGGTCCTCATCGAAGGCCCACCAGCCGACGAGGCCCTCCTCCTCGGCGGCCCCCGCCTTCAGCACCCGTTGCCCCATCAGCTTGCGGGCCTCCTCGTCCAGCCGGGCCTGGGTGACATAGGCGGTATCGTACGGTCCCATCCCGATATCCTCGGGGATCAGGTCGGTATGGGCCTCCGGGGCCGAGGTGAGGGTCTTGCGCACCGCGTCGAGGTACCCAAACCCATACTCCCGGTACGGTGCGATGTAGTGCCCCTCGCCCCACTCGTTCCAGTTGTCCAGAAGCAGCATGCGGGAGCCCAGATCCTCGGCCGGCAGGGCCGCGACGAGATCCCGCGCTCGCGTCAGCAGCGTCTCGAAGTCCTGAGGCGGGATCTTCCAGATGCTGCCCTCGTCACTCCAGCCGCTCCACGCCTGCGACACGGTGACCACCTGAGGCAGGATGGCGAGTTCCTGGGTCTTTTCGATGTACCGCATCTGGGTATCGATGGCCACCTGAGGGGTGGGGCTGTCGGGCACGTGCCAGCAATAGGCGAAGGTGTAGTCCAACCCCAGGCGTTTCATGAGCTGCAGGTGGTTGGGGTCCAGGCCGCGGTACTCGCCGAGGATGTAGAGCCCCGAGAAGCCCGCATCCCTGCAGGCTTGGCGCATCTTGTCGAAAGCCGCCACCACCTGGGCTTCGCCACCGAGGTCTTCGATGAGGAACTCCGGCCGGTACACGAACAGCACCGGCTTGCCGTCGACCTTGAGGTAACTGGGATGCGTGAAGTAGTTCTCCATCCAGAAGGGCAGCAGGTTCCCCATCAAGTCTGCTTCGTCGGCAACCCCGGCCCTGCCACGACTCTGGTTCTCCCACATGATGGTGAACTTCATCTTGTCCACGAAGCGGGACTCAAACAGCGCATCATGGATGGCCGACGAGAACTGAGTGGTCACCGGCCCGCCTTGACTGGTGCGGTACCAGCAGTAGATGAAGAAGTCGATACCGTGCTCCACCGCCCACTTGGTCTCCCAGTCGGAGACCTCCGGGTTCTCCTGGGCGTAGAAGCCCAGAGCCGGAGTGCGCTCCGGGTGCTTGATGATATTGGCCCACATTTGGGGCTTGTCGGCCTCCCACAGGGGGCAGTGGTGGGCGCCGACGAGCAGGGGTGAGTCCGCGGGCTCGGGGTCGGGGATGTAGTCCAGCTTCTGGATCTCCACGGGTGGCAGGAACAAAAGGTCCAGTTCGGCGGTGGAGGCTTCGCCGTCGCGAGCGCGGGCCGAGACACCGAAGCGGTGCTCGCCGGGCTCGGCGGCCGCGATCTCCCATTCCACACTGACCTCCTCTGCGGGCTCGAGGGTCACGGTCCGGGTGGTGGCCTCACCCTGGACCCTCACACCCGCGGGGAGTGACAGCGTCACCACCACCTCTACGGTCCCTTGGGACGCGTTGCCCACGATAGCCGCCAGCGGCAGGGGGCGCAGGGCACGGGCGACGGGCTTGCCGGGCAGAAAACCGCGGACGGTGATGGGGTTCACAGCGGGTGCCTCCGCGGGGATCTGGGCCGAGGCGGCCGTGGTGATGGCGAGCAGCAGCGTGGACAGGGGTAGTCTCGCGGGCATGGTCGGTCCTCCGTTGTGTATCGGACTGTGGCCCCTTCGTCGGGGGGCGGAGGAGGACCTCCGTTACGGGGGCGCGGTCCTGAGGCCGCAGGGCGCGGAGCACCACGGGACCGGGGGGTGCCGGGAGCCCGCGGGGCCACAATGGCGGTCGCCCCCCGGGCTCCGGGGGGCGACCTATCGGCATACAGACCGTGGCGTGCAGGGGCCGGCCCTCGCGCGCGGCGAGACCGACGTCAGTGGAGACTGCGCAGGAACTCGACGGCCTTCTTCACATCGCCCATGGCGTCCTCGCCGCACTCGCGCTCGATGGCGTAGTAGCCCGTGTAGCCGTGCTCCTTGAATATCTCGTGCAACTGGGGCCAGTTGGTCATCCCGGTCCCCAGCGGGACCTCCTCGGCCGAGCCGTCCTGCCGCAGCACGGAGTCCTTGCCGTGGGAGTGCACCACGTACGGCGCCAGGATGCGCAGCCCCTCCACCGGATCGAAGTCCTTCATCGCCGCCTCGAAGTCGAAGTCCACGCCGTGGGACTTGGCGATGATCGGAGGCCAGAGCAGAAGATTGGCCGGGTCGAAGTTCACCCGCAGGGAGGTGCTGTTGATGTCATCCATCAGGCGCTTGACGATCCGCGGCGGCTCGGGGCCGGTCTCCAGGGCCAGCGTGGCCCCAATGCTCTCGCCGTGGGCGGCGATCTCGGCCAGGGAATCACGGAACCGCCTGAACCGCGGGCTGCCCTCGTCCTCCGGAGCGATGCCGGCGTGAGCCATCCACAGGCCTCCGGCCATGTCCCGCGCGGTCTCGTTGAGCCGCTTGCCCCAGGCGATGTTCTCGGCCAGGTTCTCCTCTTCTCCCAGGTCGACGTTCCCGCCCCAGCCGATCAGCGCGGAGACCTCGAGACCGAAGGACTTGATGTGGTTGAGTATCTCCGCGCGCTCGGCCGAGGTCTTGTTCTCCAGGTCCCACGGGCCGCCGTAGGCGCCGATGTGGACACCGTCCACACCCAGCTCGACCGCGATCTCCAGGCCGCGATCGGGATCGCCGCCGCCGGTGGTGGGGATGATAGCAATCTTCATGGTATGGGTTTCCTCCCAGATGGTCGTCTGAAGCCGCCGCGGTACCGCGGCAAGTCACATGCGCGAGGTTCGCCGCGGCGCGTAGTGACACCTGCATGTGGAGGTCGTCGCACCCCTCTGCACGGGCTTCGGACAAGGACGGCGAGCGGGCGGTCTGACTACTCCTCGGCCTCGCAGCGATGCAGGGCGTTATCGGCGTACATCACAAGCTCGGGGTCCCCGCGCAGCAAGGCCTCAGGCACGTGCTCGGCGGCGGCGACGATGGCCGCATACTCCCCTGCCTGCCACAGGGCCCTCATGCCGGCGCGCACGGCCTCGGAGCGCACCGCCGACGGGGTCTTCCTCCCCGGGCTCAGGAGGGCCTCGAACTCCCGGAGCAGGGCATCCCGGCGCAGAGCTTCCAGCTCCTCCGCACGCTCGGCGTCGGGCAGCGCCCACCCGCCCTGCTCGTCGGCAGCGAAGCTCTCTGCAAGGAGCTGTGGAAGCGGTGGCACGACCTCGCCGCGTCCGGCCTGCAGGCGTCGCTCATAGTGGGTGGCGATGTCCGCGAGCTCTCGAGGGCCGCCGCGCAGCAGGCTGCGGAGCCACGCGATGGCGCTCTTCTCGTCCACGATCGGGGCCTCCGCCTCGCGCAGCGCCCGTGCCTCTTTCCGGTCGTAGTCCGCGGCCTGCTCCGGGAGGTAGAACATCCCGGAGCGCTCGGAGAACCGGAGGCGCAGCCCGCGGTAGAACTCCGCGGCGCTGAGCGGGACGGGGAGCCCGCGCACCACATAGTACGCCACCATCCGGTCGTAGAGCCGGTAGTCCTCGCGCTCCACAAGCACGGCCGGACCGTCGGCGCCTCCATCCACAAGCGGAAGCTGTGCCAGGTGCTCGGCCACGAACTCCCACGGGTCCCGCATCTCATGGACCCGGCGAGCGTCGGGCGGGTCGCCCGCTCGCGGCTTGTAGGCGGAAATCACCAGGTCGTTCTTGACGGCATTGGCCGTCGAGGCCTGCTTGAAGCTCTGCTGCTGCTTATCGATCGTGCGCACATCGGCCACCACGAAGCCCGCCCGCTGCATGGCCTCCTGGATGGCATTCCACACCGAGTTCTGTGAGTTGTGGAACTCCACCGTGAGCCAGCGACCGGGCTTGAGAACCCTGTGGGCCTCGGAAAAGCAGCGCTCCATCAGGGCCTGGTACTGTGCGGTCTTCTTGCGCTGACGCTTGCTCACGATCGCTTCGGGCTGCTGGTTGGTTCGCACCCCCAGCCAGGTCTCCCACAGGAAGTTGACCTCGGAGTAGATGATGTTCTGGCCAAAAGGCGGGTCCGTGAAGATGTAGTCCACGCAGGCGTCGGGCACCTGCGGAAGGGATGTGCCCGATTGTGTGGAGATGCGCACCCGGCTGCGCCGCGGGAGGCTCTCCATGGCCTGAAGGGAGCCGGCCAGACGCGACTGCAAAGTCAGAATCCCGTTGCGCTCCCTGCGCAACCGCGGCAGGTAGAGCACCAGCGGCACGGGCCCCTGATAGGCGCGATGCATCCTGGTCAGGCTCAGTGAGGCGTTCACGATGGAGACCCGCAGCAAGTGCCGGACGTTGGGGCTGCAGCTCATGCGCCCCAGATAGTGCAACGCGGCGGCGATGACCCACAAGGAGCGCTTGAAGTAGAAGTCCGAGGCCCGTACTACGCCGGTGTGGTAGCCTCCCCGCCACATGTCCCCCCATCCCTTCTCCCCCGGCTTCTGGCCCATCATCCAGTCATCGGGGTAGGGGAACGGTATCGGAGCCTCGGCGACCTGTCTCAGCAGCTCAAGGTCCGCTTCGGCGGGCTCCTGCTCCCCGGCCCTGCGGTCCAAGACCTTGACCCGGACGGGAACCTCCCGCGTGACTCCGGAGGCCTCTGTGCAGCGCTCCAGATGGTCGGGGTGCGTCTCCTGGCCACAGCTTGGGCAGGTGGACACCTTCAGCGGCCGGCGTGTGGGGAAGTCGAATCCGGTCGCGGAGAACGGAGCCTCGGCGCCGCAGCGGGGACAGCGGTAGACCTCGCTCCAGATGACGTAGTCGGTACTCACCGGGAGCAGGGAGTAGGGACGCCTTACCTCATACAGCCAGCCGCACTCCTCCTGGAGCGTCTCGACCAGCGCGCGTGAGGCCGACCGGGCCTCGATGGCATCCGCCGGCAGGCAATAGGCGGCGGCAATGGCGGTCGCGGCCGGCGACAGGTCGACCAACATCGCCCGGCGCCCGGTGAGGCGGGCCGCGACGCCCGTCATGCCCGCGCCACAGAACCCGTCGAATACCAGGCCGCCCTCGGGGCAGTAGTGCTCGATGTACCTGGCAATGGCCCGGGGGGGCACCTTGGTGTGGTACACCTGCCCCTTGTACACCGGGTCGCTGCGCCCCTCGCTGATGTCAGCGGCGAAGGGCGGGCGCCGGTAGGCCTCGATGTCGTCTCCGGAAGCGGCGCCATCGAACAGGAAAGGGTTGGGGCAGGCCGTATAGTGTGGGGGGAGGGATAGGTCGAGGATCGCGGGATCGTCGCCCAGCGGGAAGCCCTCGATATCACGCATCTCGTTGAGGTGGCCGCTTAGCCCGGCTCCCTCTTCGGCTGCCGCGTCGGTCCCGCCGCTGAGCTCTGGCATCACAGGACGATCTCCTCGCGAAGTGGCCAACACAGCCGGGATTGTAGCACATCAGGCAAGGGCCGGATGGGCGGGCGTTGATCGCCGGCGGTGGGCGTTTCCGGGAAAGCCCCGCACGGTTCCACGGCAGGGACTCTTGTCCCCCCGTCGAATTGGTTCTAGACAGCCCTGTGCGTACAGCGCCGACCTGTGGAGTGGAGGCAGATCGCTATGGTCATCCCCTGTGCGTCTTCCCGACGGCATTGCTCGCGCGCAAACGCGCCTCTGCGACACCTCGTTCTGACCTCGATCCTCATCATCCTGTGTCTTGCCCTCGCCAGTCCGTGCCGTTCGTGGAACCCGCCCGGAGGTACCGGACAGTGGGCGGACATCGCCCATGAACCCGGCCGATACCACGACAGTGCCCACGTGTACATCATCGAGCGGGCCATCGAGATCCTGCGCAATGATGGGTACGAGAACTGGGCGGAGGTCTGCCTGCAGGAGCTGCAGGCGCTCTCAAACGGCGCCATGTGGGCCGACCGTGCGGACGTCGACCTGGTACTGTACTGGGAGTACAGCGTCCTGTGGGTGTTCTCCTGGGAGGGCGGCAGCAAGCGTCTGTGCAACCTGGCCAGCCTCAATCACTTCTACAACCCGGATACCGGAGTGGGCCTGGACCTGCGGGCCTGGCAGGGCCTGGAGAAGACCGCCAACTGGGGCAAGGTGGTGTGCCTGCTGGCCGGTCTCGGCGGCCTGTTCGATGTGAGCGCCGACGTGCGCCCCGACTTCCCGGCCTTCGGCCAGGCGGCGGTGGATCTGTGCCGGGAGAAGTACGACAGCGCCGTGAGCGCCTACAAGGCCAACTACAACCTCAGTGGGGCCATGTTCGACCTGGGATGGGCCTGCCACCTGGTTGGGGACCTGGGTGTCGTGCAGCACACGTACGATAGCTGGGCCACGCATGAGGACTACGAGAACGCCGCCGACGGCAAGGGCGGCGACACCCAGTACCACGCCGGCACGGCCAAAGACCTCTACGGCCAGGGTCTCACGCCCCGGCAGATCGCCGTCGGTTGCGCCCAGGCCGTACACAGCCTGCAGCACTTCAAGTGGGCAGAGGACGAAAACGCCGTGCCGGGCACCTTCGACGACATCAACCGCTACATCATGGGCCACTCGGGAGCCGTGAACCACGAAGCGGCCCTCAAGGTAGGGCTACCCGCCGCCGAGCGCCACACGGCGGCCCTACTCGCCCGGTACATGGCCGACATCGGGGTGCCCCAGCAAGTTCCACCCCTCAAGGGTCTCGTCGCCGACAATCAGAAGGCCCCGGTGCCCGGCGCCTTCGTCTTCTACGGGCCCGACCAGGGGGCCGGAGTGTCGCCCTACTTCGACTATGTGCGCTGTGATGACAAGGGGAGATACTCGCTTCACCTGCAGCCCAATGTGCAGTACGTGATCCGCCCCGCAATGCCGGGCTACAGCTTCACCGGTGGCGCTATCTTCACGGGCGTCTCCACTCCCGGAGGGGCGGGGGTCTCGGATCAGATCATCATGGAAAGCCCTGTGCGCTACACGCACACCGGCGGCGTGTCGTCCAACATACTGGGCCTGGTGCTCACCAGGCTGCCACAGGAGGCCCAGGTGGGCGGCATCGTGGCCGCACAGCCGCCGCCGCAGGGCCTCGAACTGGCCCAGATCGCGCCCCAGATTCTGCAGGGCATCGTGCAGATCAGCCCGCTGCCGGTGACGGCCGCCGGTGACCTCCGGCCCCGGCTGGTCATCTTTCAGCCTCCCCCGGCGGCCATTCCGGCGGACCTCGTCCCGGCGACCCCCGAGATCTCCCCGGTTCTCTCCAGGCGGTTGCGAGACGCGTCTCTGTCCGTCACGCAGGTCTACGAGGGCATCGCGCAGTGGCCCCAGCCAAGCCCCGGACCCGTGCTCTACGGCAATGAGTTGGACGCGGTGGGCAGCTCCTCGACCGGTGCGTCGGAAGCCTACGTGCAGTTGCAGCTCAACCATCTGGTGGCTCTGCAGGCCGGCAAGGTGGTCACGAGCCCCCAGGAGATCGTGCAGACGGTCGCCGCGGCCCAGAAGCAGTGGCAGCCCGGGACCTGTGTCCCCGCCACGGTCTCCCAGGCCCTGGCCGCCCAGAACGTCTCCTCCACCGTTACCGCTGCCAGCCCGCTGGTCCAGTCGTGGACCCTGATCGGGCAGGCTCTTCCCAAGCTGCAGATGACCGGTCTCAAGCAGCAAACGACAAACGTCATCAGCATCCCCTACGAGGGCGGCAACGCTTTCCCGTCCATGGGATCGCCGGCCGCCAATGGTCTGGCTCCGGTTCCCGTGCCGGCCGGAGTGCAACTGCAGGCAAGCATCATCCCGGGCCCGGGGTATCTGGGCAGCATCTTCGCCCAACCGGTGGGTCTCACGACCGACGCCACAGGCCGGGCCGCCTTCGTGGTCAATCCCGGGACCCATGCCGGCAAGCTCCGGGTGCTTGTGAAGGTCGTCTCCGACCCGACCGTGTCGATCCTCCCGCAGGCGGCGGTGGAGTTCGTGGTCCATCCGCAGCCTGCCGCCGACACCACCTCCGTCCAGCATCCGACCCTGGCCTCTGCTCCCGTGTATGACCCCGTCGACTGGGGCGAGCCCCCACAGGGGTGGCACAAGACAAGGCCGCAGGTCCAGCCGCCCCTTGCCACAGGGCCGCAGACGCCGGGCGTTGCGGTTGGCGGCCCGGGGGGCACCATCCCCGGTGGCGGGCCGATCGTACCTGGCGGTGGGCCGATTACACCCGGTGGCGGGCCGATTACACCCGGCGGCGGGCCGATTACACCCGGCGGCGCACCGATCACACCCGGCGGCGGGCCGATCACACCCGGCGACGGGCCTCTGCTGCCCGGCGCGATGCAGACAGTGGCCGCGCCGCTCCCGGCCGGTCGCGCCACCATCGTCGATTTCGAGCAACCCCTGGGGCCCGGATGGGAGATGGGCCCCCAGGCTTCCGTCGGCCCGGCACAGGGCGGAGGGAACGCCCTGCTGCTGTCCTGACCCGGACACGCCTTCTGGGTCGGCGCTGAAGCGCAGGCCAGGGACTTCGTCCTTGCGTTCCGCTACCTCGGCGGCCGCACCGTGGGGGAGGTGGTCTTCCGGGCGCACGGTGAGCCGCCGCAGGGCGGAGCCTACCACCTGCAACTGCGCCCCACCGAGGTTCTGCTGCTGCGCGAGCTGGCCGGACAAAGCTCGGAGCTGCAGAGCCGCCCGGCCACGCTGCAGTTGGGGCAATGGCAGACGGTGGCCATCCAGTCCCTGGCGGGGCAGATATCGGTATCACTGGGCGGGCAACCGGTACTTGCCGCACAGGACACTCAGCCCCTCCCCGCCGGAGCCCTGGGGTTTGGCTGCATCGAGGGGGAGCGCTGTGCATTTGACGACATCTCCCTCGCCCGCCTCGGTACCGCCGGGCAGGGCACCGAGGCACCGGGGCAGCAGGTCGCGGTTGGCATCCCGCTGCCCGGCACGCCGACCGCCGCGCCCCCAATCACCGGCGCGCCCGTCCCGGACGGGCAGGCGCTGACGGAGACCTTCGAGACCCCGGCCCCGGCCGGCTGGGAGCTGGCTGAGGGTGCCGCCGTGATCCAGGGCGATCGAGGGGGAATGCTGGGCTGCTCCGGGCACGGTCACGGCTTCTACGTCGGTCGACCGCTCGCGGACTTCGCTCTCTCGTTTCGCTACCTGCACGGGCAGGGCATGGGCCATGTCGTCCTGAGGGGATCGGGGGAGCCACCGCAGAGTCAGGAATACGGCCTCCTGCTCACCGGCAGCGAGATCACGCTGGGGCGCAGGTCCGCCGGGCAGGAGACCCCGCTCCAGGGCGCTGTTTTGGCCCTGCAGCCCAACTCGTGGCACACCGTGCAGATCCGCCTGCGCGCAGGGCAACTGGCGGTGATGGTGGACAATGTCCACGTGCTAAGCGCCCGGGACCCGCAGCCGCTTCCCCCGGGAGCCATTGGTTTTGGCTGCATCGACGGCACGGGCTTTGGGTTCGATGACGTGGAGATCACGCCCGGTTAGGCGCCATTGGCGGTGGATATCTCGTCGTCTGCGGCAAGTTCCGGGGCTTCTCGCCGTGGTTCCCAGCGGTTTCGCCGCGCGGGGGCCGCCACCGCCGGTTGTCACCGGCCCGGGCATTCACGATGACACTTCCAGGTGCGCATACTGCCATTTCGCGTCCTCAGATCACCCCCGACATCCGCCGACTGAGTACATCTGCCCGTGAACTGCACGGGCAGATCTATTTGTGTCCGCCTGTGCGTCGACGTTTTGTTCGCTGCATGAAACAATTCGTCGAACAAAACGTCGAAGACATCTGTGGGCTATAACTCATCGCTCTTCCCCTTCTCGCCCGCCGGCCGCACCCCGCCAGACCCGACCACGCCGTGCCCGGCGCCTCTGGACGGCTCCGGGGGCCGATGTCATCCGTACCAGGGGTGACGTCTGTGCGCCGTTGCCCCGCTTCGGGAGGTCGGTCGCATGAGCCGCCGCGTCCTGATAGCTGCCGCGGTGACGTCCTACATCGGCGTCGCCGGCCTGGCTCGGGCCACTACTCGCGTCCGGCGGCCGCGTGCGCCTCGCCTGGGTTCCGCAAACTGTGTGATGGGCGATTGCCGGCGTTATCCCCCCGGCGATCAGCCAACACGATGCCCGCCTGCCGCTGACCCACGTGATCGAGTGCGGCGGCCATTGCCGCAATACCACTGCCGGAGTGCCGGGCCTGTCCCTGGCCTGCCACGATAGGCGCCGCAAGCAGGCGTTGTCACCGTGTCGCGATCCATGATGTCGCACTTCGCCGCAAGGAGGCCTGCATCATGTCCCGCGCCGCATCTGCCGCGATGCTCCTGCTATCTCTCGTCTCCTGCGCCCATGCCCTGCAGCTCGCCGTCTCCTCCACCCCTTCGGGTGCCGAGGTGTTCGCCTCACCCCTCGACGAGCCTGTGGTCTACAGGAAGGGCGTCACACCGTGCGCCATCACGCTCTCCGATGACCGCGGGCCCCACACGCTGTTGCTGCGGAAGGCCGGCTACTTCGACTGCTACCCCACGGCCGTCGGCGCGGCGCTGGAGGTGGCCCTGGCGTCCCGGGACGACCCGGCGGCCTGGGCTCACGTGCCCAGGCTGGATGACACCACCCGCGCCTGGCCGCCTACCGTAGGCGACGAGCCGGATCTGCCGACGCGGGCGTCTCGGCCGAGGGTGGACTGGTGTTGCTTTGCCCCCGACGCCTCCGGGGTGGTGGTCCGCGGCGACGCGGGGCACGAACGCCTGGTCGCCCTCGGGCTGGCGAAGCCCGGCGAGAACCGCGAGGCCTCCGAGCTGTGGTGGGTGCCCTTGCGGGGCGAGGCAAGCCTTCTTTGGCGCACCGTATCGGCTCCAGGGAGAACACTGCAGTTCTTCTGCGATGCCGACTTCGCACCCAGTCCCAACTGGCTCGTGCACTCGGCCTTCGTCAACAACCGCGAGCGGCTGGACCTGCTGCGCCTGTCGGACCGCAAGCGCATCACCATCGCGGCCGACCGAGATGAGAGCCTGTACTGGCCGGTGTTCTCCTCCGACGGACGACGGGTCGCCTGTGTGAGCCAGTCGGTACGGGGCAACCGGGAGGGCCCAATGGCGGCCCACAGGCCGGCCGCCATCGAGGTCATGTCTTGGGACGGCTCGGCCCGTCGCGTCGTGGCGCAGGACGCATGTATCTACACCCCGCCCGCCTTCTCCCCGGACGGGTCGGAGGTGGCCTTCGTCACCTCCTCCGGCCAGATCGCCGCCGTGCGCCTGGACACCAAGCAGGTGCGCACCGTCGCCCACCGCAAGCCCTGGTGGCCGCTTCAGGCCCCGATCTGGTCTCCGGATGGCACGAAGCTGGCCTACACCGCCTTCCAGAGCGCGGCGCCCGACTCCCCCGAGCAGCACGACCGCGGCTACCCGCGGCGGACTCTCTGGGTTCCGGCGGACGGCGCGGAGATGGGCGAGGTTCGCGGTGTGGAGTTGCACGGCTGGCATGACAACGGCAGCCTGGATGTGTACGGAGCCGGCTACAGCGTCGAGGCCGGCGCGGCCACGCGCAGCCTGCTGCAGGTGGACCTTGCAGGCCGGCTGATGCGCATCCTGCGTCAGACCGAGACGCTGTTGCACTCCCCGGAGATCTCGCCGGACGGCAAGAGCGTCGCGGCAGTGGGTTGGGGGCCGGGCAAGGCGCCTGCCGTGGCTATAGTCAGCACAAACTCGGGGTGGGTGCGCTGGGTCGAGCTACCCTCTGTCCCCAGTGACGTGCGGTCTGAGGCCGCCGGTGGGGCGGGCTTTCCGGCCCGCCAGGCAGAACCCAAGCTCTCGCCTCCACCGGCGCACCGCCTGCACTGGCTCGAGCCCACCGCCGTCCTGCTGGCGATGCCCGACGGCTCGCAGCATGTCATCGACACGGAGACACTCACCGCAGAACCGACCTCCGGCACCGCTCTGCCCGCAGCCCCACACGCGGATGATCCACGCGTGCTGTGCCTTGACGGGGACCTGTACTTCAGCGACCCCACAAGGCCCTACCCTCGCCGCTGGCTGACGACCTTCGCCTGGTACGGCCCGCTGGGCCCCAACACGCTCCGGGAGGAAGTGGCACGATGAGACGCCTCGGTCGCCTGCTGCTTGTCGCCGGCTGTGTCGCACTCTTTGGCAACGGTGCTCTCGCCTGGCTCGACGATTCGCTGCCGCCAACAGCGGAGGAGCAGTTCCTCAGCCAGGTGCAGCCCACCGATGCCGAGCTGGATCGGCTGGAGGCCGAGCAGATGTTGGTGCTGTCGGCCGAGGCGTCCCGGCAGGCCTACGACTGCAGCTTCGCCGGGGGCACGCTGCTTCCCAGCTACATCACCGCCGACGCCATGCTGTACCTGTGGTATGACGCCTACCTGCAGGCCTTCGCGGCGGCCCAGGAGCAGCATCTCAAGCCGGCGTTGCAGTTGACCTGCACCGGCCTCCTCACCGCTACCCAGCGCCTCCGCGCTGCGGAAGATGAGCCGGCGATACAGCAAAACGAGGCCCTCCTGCGGAAGGCGTGCTCGCTCCTGGAGTCTGACGACACAGGGGTTGCGGCGCCGGTGCCGCAGACCCCGGCGCCGCCCGCCGCAACCGGGGACCTCGCCCGTGGGTACCGGGGCGCCGTGGCCTATCTGCAGCAGTGTGTCCTGGCATCCGGCGATGACGGTCAGTTGCGCCGCGCGCTGTTGCTCTCGCTGGCTCTCAAGTCCGACAGGCGCCTGGCGGAGAGCTACGCGCACCTGTCGGAGATGCTCCGGTACCTCTACGGCCCCCGGGAGGCCATGGGCCTCGATGAGCTTGCGGCCCGGGCCGACGATGTCTGGGGGCCGGACTGGACGCGCGAGAGCCTCGCCGATCTGGGTCGCCTGCGTGCGGCGCTTGGCGACGGGGGCAAGAGCGTCGCCGCCCTCCCGGCGGCCCTGGCCCCGGAGCAATACGCCTTCTCCCAGGCTCCTGCCTCGGGTGGGGGCCTGGAGCTCACCGCCGCCGTGCCCAGGGGAGCGCCTTCGCCGCAACTTGCGCAGTACGCCCCACTGCAAAGCGCGTGGATCGAGACCCTGCAGCGCCTGCAGGACGAGCCCGCGGGCCTTCCGGCCTTCGCGCGCACAAGAGCCTACTCCGCGCGGATGCTCAACTGCAGCGTGGTGGGCTGGGTGCAGTTGCGCCACGCGCCCACCGGGGACGCGGTGAGGGTCGAGAGCTGTCACAGCGCAGGGGCCAAAAGCGGCATCGTCGAGCCCCTACCCGGGTTCTTCACGGCCTACGCCCGCATGTGCAGCGATCTCCGAGGCAGACTGACCCAGTGGGAGATCGACGGCCCGGCGGTGCGAGTGGTGGCGCAACTGCAGAACGATGCGGAGGCTCTCGCCCGTTGCGCCGAAGACCAACTAGCCGGCAGGGACATCTCCTGGGCGGCCGATGTGACGTGGCGCTGCGCCCGGCGCATCGCTCGCCTGTGCGAGAGCACGCCGCTGGCCGTGGCGGGGCCGGCCACCGACATGAGAGCCGGGCAGGTGTCCCATCCGGCGGCCGGGCCGTTGCGCTGCGTGCTGGTCAGGTACGAGGACCGGGATACCCCGCGGCTGGCCGTGGGCTGGGTCGGGAGCGCCTATGAGGTCGGTCGCCCCGGCGCCCTGAACGCCGGGGAGTTCCGCGATTGCCTGCAGCGCCGGTTCTCGGGGCCGCGGACACCGGAGTTCCTGGCGCCGCTGTTTGGGCCCCCCGCCACCGACGGCGCCCAGCAACGCGTCGCGCTGGCGCGGATCGAGGAGCTGCTCGCCGATGGCGAGTCCGAGCAAGCCGGCGCGGTGGCCACGGGGTTCATCGCGCAGGAGCGCGCAACGCGCTGGGCTCCGGAGGCGATCCTGCTCCTGGGCGAGGACCTGCACCGCCGCGAGCAGTACGCCGCCGCCATGGAGATGCTTCAGCAGGCCCGGCCCCTGTACGGCTGCGACGCGCGCACCGAGGCGCTCAAGCTGCGGAGCCGCTGCGAGCACAGTCTTCGGCTTCAGAAGGGCGCTGCGGCGCGGGAGGAGGAGCTGGCGCAGGCCCTGGCCGCCACCGCCCCCCGCACGGGGCTGGATGAGGCCGCCGAGGTCGCCCGCCAGGATCGGCGGGCGCTGGTGCTGCTTGGGCATGCCGACTACATGCGCGGCAACACCGCGGCGCGGAGGCGACTGCTCGCGCAGCTTATTGAACAGTGCCCGCTCTCGGGCCACGTGCCGTACGCCCGGCTGTCGCTGGCCGTGGCACGTCGAACGGAGGACGTACGGCCCGGCCTGCGGCCTGCCTCCTCGGAGGCCTCGCTTGCAGAGGTCCGCCACGAGTTGCTGCGGGTGGCCGAGGACTACGAGGGCAGCATCATCGGCTTCGTGGCCCGGCTTGAGGCCACCCGCATCCTGTCGGTCATGGGTCTCCATGAGGAGGCCTTCCTCCAGATCACGAAGCTCGCGCAGGTCCCCCTGCCCGACCGCGACCCGTACCCACTGAGCGCCGAGTCCCTGGACCGCAGCGGCCTGGCGGGACACGGGACAGTCAGCGTGCGTCTGCGTATCCACGATGTGGCGTACGCCGTCGCCAGGCCCGTGTTCCTGGCTGCGTGCGCCCAACCAGACCTCGAGCTTGCCCGCAGCGCGCGCGAGCTGCTGACGCCGTGGGTCTCCATGGCTGACGTGCACGGATTGGGGCTTGTGTGGCCCTACTTCGATCGCCTCAACACCGACACGGCCGGTCTGACGGCCCTGCTGCCCGTCCTGCCCCTGTGCCTCGCGGGCCGTGAGGACCTCACGGCCGACGCGGACCCGTACCCGCCGTCGGTGCTGCGCGCCGCCCTGCAGCGCGCGGAGCCCCTGGCGGAGCCCGGTGGTCCGGCGCTGCTGTTCTGCATCTGGCAGCAGGCCACAAGCCCCAGATGGCCGTCGCAGTCGCAGATCGCGGAGCAGGCCTACTCCCGACTGACTGAGCGGTTCCCCGATTCACTGGAGGCGCTCGTGGCCTCCTGCCACCAGAAAGCCGAGGCCGGCCAGATCCATGCCGCGCGCGCCCTGCTGCCCCGGATCGAGGCCCTCGTTCCCCTCGGCAGGGAGGGCGAGAAGACCGATGGCTACCGCCGGATGGTCCTGCGTGCCTGCCCGTTCATCGCCCCCCTGGGCGCCGACGGGCTGCCCCCCGAAGCCCCTGAGTGGGAACAGCGATATGGCGCCTTCATGACCGAGGCCAAAGTCACCGCCGCCGACCTGCGCAACTGCGACACCGAGTGGCGCCTGGTGCGCCTGTTGATGGCGCGCCTGCCGGCTGCAGCGGCGGAGGTTGTCCTGGCCACGGAAGACCCGCGGGACTACGCTCACGAGGCGCAGGAGGCCCTCGCCCGCAGCCCCAAGTCGCCCGCGGCGCACGAGATCCGCTTCCGCCTGGGGGACCTGCGCAGCCTGGCGGAGATCCTCGCCGCAGGGCCGCAGACGCCGCACTTCTCCGCGGCGGCCGACGCCTTCTGCTCGCGAACGGTGGAGACCCAGGTCGGGTTGGCGGAGGCCACCTCCGGCCACCGGTACCTGGCCCGCCTGTTCAAGGGCACGCCGGCGGAGACTCTCGCACTGGCCGAGATCGTGCGTTTCCATGTGCAGTTCGAGCAACCCGAGGAAGCGCTGTCCCTGGCCGAGGCGGCCCTGACCGCCACACCGGCGGACCATCCGCTGCGCGATCGGCTCGAGATCGCCGCCCAGAGAGCCCGGGAAGCCGTCGCCATGAAGGCCGCTGCCGGTACGGGGCCGACGTGGACCGTCTCCCTGCCCGATCACACTTGGAGCTTCCGGCGTCTGGCCGGTGGGGAAGAGGGGCCACTCGTCGCACAGGGCGACGGGCCGGACATGCGGTGCCTGTTCGCCATGGACCCGCAGACCGGCGAGCAGTTGTGGACGATGCACTGCCGGGCCCCCATCTCCCTGCTTCCCATCGGGCGGCAGGTGCTGTTTTCCACAGCCTACGGGACGGTGACCGCGCTGAATGCCGCCGATGGCGAAGAGCTGTGGAGCCGTGCCATCGGCCTGAGCCAGGAGGGCTGCGTCTGGCTGCGGGGCGGGACAGACGTTCTGTATGCCCTCTGGCAGGGGGGCGAGGTCTGCCGCCTTGACCCGGTTACGGGCGAGGTGCTGTGGCGCAAGGACATGCCGCTGCCCTCCGACGCCGGACGAAGCGATGCCGACAGAGCCCCCGCCGCCGCGGCGCCGGGCCTGCTCCTCGTCTGGGACTGGGCCATGCAACTGCACGCGCTCAACGCCGAGAGTGGGGCGGAGGTTTGGTCCCTCTGGGCCGAGAGCCTGTTCCCCGGCTTCACAATGCGCGCGGCGTACGGCCCGCACGCGCCGCCGATTGCGGTCTGCGGCACCATCGCGATCCTGCGCGACGAAGGTGACGAGGGAGAGTGCGCGGCGGTCGTCGTGGACCTCGCCACAGGGCAGACGAAGTGGCGGCAGCCGTTGCCCCGCGGTGCGTATGTGAAGACGGGGGCAGAGGCTCTCTATGTCTGTACCGGCGGAGCCATCGCGCGCCACAGGTTGGATGACGGCGCCGTCATGTGGTCGGTGCCGCTGCCGGGAGAGGTGCGGGGCAGTATCTGTGTCGGTGGCACCAACATCGCCGCCGTGGTGGGGACGGACATTGTGGTAGTGGATGCCGGGGCCGGCCGGATCGTCGCCCGCCAACCGGTGGGCGAAGGCGGGGTGACCGACGTCGCTGTGGCGCCGACCGAGGCGGGCGTGCGAGTGTTCGTGGCAGGGGGCAGGGAGATCGGCGCACACGGTATTGCGTTGCCGCGGCGCTCAGAGTCCGGGCGCTCGCTTCGCCCGCTGGGAGTGAAGAGCGACAGCGCCGCCGTGCTCTCCCCGGGGAGAACACCGGCGGGAGCGCGCGTCGCGGGGCCCTGAAACACGGCTACGGCGACCACGGCCGTAGACTCTTCAGCGCGCGGTCAGACCCCACCGTTGGCAGTAGCCGGTGGATCGCGGGGCAGGCTCCGGGCCTCTCCCCTCCGCGACGACGCCGGCCTCCCCTGGCGTGCCCCGTGCGCACCTCGACAGAACCCACTTCCAGACAAACCGCTGAATGCCTCTGATGCAGCCCAATATTGAGCAAAAACAGAGCTCGTCCGGCACGTAACGAGATAGACCCGGCGGTCTTACCCCGTCAGGTTGCAGGGGATTGGTTCCAGGGTTTCATTCGCCGGCCGATGAACAGGATGCCGGGTCCCGTAGCGGCAATTCTCCCGTTTGCTCCCGTGGTCGGCAACCCGGGGGGGACCGGGGCATCCGGAGACCGTGGCAGGGGAGTGTCGGCATTGGCAGCGAGGACAGCTCGGATACGCAGACAGTCCAGGATGGGCGGCGTGATGGTGGAGATGGCGCTGGTTGCGCCGATTCTGGCGTTCTTGCTGTTCGGGGCTCTGGAACTGGGCCTGCAACACCGGACGGGTGTCCAGGTGGATTCCATTGCCCGCGAGGCGGCCCGTCTAGCCGCGTCCGGCGAGACGCCCGCCGTGGTGCATGCGATCGCCGCCGACATGGCCACCGACGCAGGCGTCGACCCTGTGCGGATGACGCTGCAGTATACGTACTTCTACATAGACGGCTGGACCGCGTGGACGGCCCTGGGCACCAACGGTTCGGAGAACTCGGCGCCCGGTGGCGCGGTCATCCGCGCCCGAATAGAGCACGACTACCACTACTTCATGCCGGGCCTGATGAACCTCATCACCGGCTCCAGTGGTGAGACGCACCTGATCCGTCGCGCTGTGAGTATGATGCGAGAGTGATCGGCGGCAGTCCGCGGGACAGCTTCCCGCATGGCTGGGGCGAGCCGGGTCGCGCGATGCTCGGCCTTTTCCGGGGCCTTCGTTCGTGGAGGATGACTATGTACAGACGCAGAGGGAAGCGCAGGGGCGTAATCCTGGTCGCCGTAGCGGGATCGCTGATTGTCCTGCTGGTGTTCGTCGGCATGGCCGTGGACATACCGTCCGTGGTTGCCGCCGCGCAGCGGGCGCAGTCCGTTGCCGACGCCGCGGCACTCGCGGGGGCCGTCTCGGGACCCGACGACTGGGTCGTGGACGTCGCCACCTGGGAGGTGCAGCAGGCCAATTCGCCCACCGGCGCCAAGAGCCCCGTCTACATCGTGGAAAACGGTGTCGCCATCACCGAGGAGGGCGGAACCGCCGTGGGCTACGGCGTGATGCCGGAAGGCTTCTTCGGGGTGTCCGTCACCACCGAGTGCTATGCCAAGTTCGCATTCCTGGACGCCATCGGTGTGCGCGGCATGACGGTCACTCGCACGGCCCTGGCCGTCGCCGACCTGCACCCCTTCTTGCCCTGCATCTTCGCCGAGGAGAACGCGGAGGCCCAGAAGAACTCCGACTGGGGCGTAGACTACAGCGGCAGCGGCAGCTACATCGACGGCATGATCCACTCCAACGGCAAGGTGGATTTCACCGGGCAGGGTCACACCATCACCGGTGACATCGAGTACCGGGGCGAGATCAGCATCGCGTTGACCGGCAACGACATCCGCGGCCGCATCATCGAAGACGACATCGAGGCCTACCCGGTGTGGTACACCTGGAATGAGTTCGTCTCCAAGGCTACCACCTTCCTGGGTCCGATCAGCATTCAGGGCGGTGCGGCCACCGTGCCCGGCAGCGGCGTTGTGTACGTCAACGGCAACATGACCATCGGCGGCAATGACAAGACCTTCCCCTCCAATGTGACCTATGTCGTGAACGGTGACGTCAAGATCAGCGGCACCAACCACAGCTTCGATCACATCTCCATCGTCGCCTCGGGCTCGATCGAGTTCGACTCATCGTCATCGCTCACGCCCATCGAGCCCAACGAGGAAGACCTGCTGCTGATGTCGACCAAGGTGTCGCTCTCCGATGCCGCCTCGCAGACCGCGATCACATTCAACGGGAGCGGGCACCACAACGCGGGCATCATCTTCGCCCCGGACGGGAATATCGTGTTCAACGGCGGCAGTTCCGTGGTCTACGACGGCGCCCTGATGGGGAAGAATGTGGGCATCAACGGCTCCGGCTTCCGCATCAATAGGATGCGCTCGTACAACCAGAAGCGTGAAGTCCGTCTGGTGAAGTAGCGGTACTCCAGGCCACAGGCAGACGCCGGTTACGACCCGGAGGGCATCGTCCCTCCGGGTCTCTGGCTGCTCTGTGCACGGGCCGCCGGACCCACCCCCGTCGCCGGGTCAACCTCCCGCCGGCTCCCCGCGTCGTCTTGACACCTTTCTTGGCGCGCGGTACAGTGACGGCCGTCGCAATGGGGTCGGGGGCTCCTATTCACCTCCGGTGCATAGGGGCTCTGTGTGTCAGGGAGCATGGTGAGATGCCGCAGAACGGGAACGGGTCAACGGAGGGCCGGTGAAACTGCTGCTGGTGTTGATCGGCGGCGGCCTCGGAGCGGGCTGCCGGTACGCGGTGGGCCTTGCGGCCGCCAGACTCTACGGGGACAACTTTCCCTGGGGGACGCTGGCGGTTAACCTCGTGGGTTGTTTCCTGATCGGGCTCACCTTCGCCCTGGGGGCCACCACCGGTCTGAGCCCCTCGTTGCGCCTGTTCCTCATGACGGGGTTCCTGGGAGCACTGACCACCTTCTCGACCTTCGCGCTGGAGACCGTGTCCTTCGCCCGGGACGGGCTGACGGTGACGGCGATCGCCAATGTGCTGGCCCACAATGTGGGCGGGCTGATCGCCGCACTGCTCGGCATGTGGGCGGGGCGCATCGTGTGAGGAGATGCGGATGCCGCTTGCGTACAGCATCATCGAGATCTACACAGCCGAACGCGCGAGGTACCAGGGCCGGCCTGTGTGGGAGGCCGCCGTGGACCACGTCCTGAAGGCCGGCACCGCCGCCCGCTGTCTGGTGTTCAAGGGCGTCGCGGGTGGGTACGAGGACGGTGAGCCGGTGGGTGGCCACCTGGAGGTCTTGTCCTACGACCTGCCGGTGAAGGTGGAGATCGTTGTCCCGTCCGCGGAGTGCGGACGCCTCCTGCGGGCCCTGGAGACGGTGGTGACCGACGGGATCCTCACCGTCCGCCAGGCCGATGTGCGGGTCCATCATATCAAGGACAGGCTCATTCCCCGGCGTCTCCGGGTGCGGGACGTCATGACCTCGCCGGTGACCTCCGTGGCGCTTGCGGCACCGGTGAGTGATGTGGTGCGCCTCCTGCTCGGCGCCCGGTTCAACTCCGTTCCGGTGGTGGACGAGGCCAATCGCCCGGTGGGGATCATCACCCAGGGCGACCTGATCGATCGCGCACACATGCCCGTCCGTCTCGGACTGCTGGCTGAGCTGGAGCAAGAGCCCCTGCACGAGTATCTGCAGAGCATCGAGCATCTCGACGCAGGGCTTGTGATGAGCCGGCCGGTGGTGACGATCGGGGACGAGGAGCTGCTGGACGCGGCGGTCAGCCAGATGCTGCGGCATGGGCTCAAGCGCATGCCGGTGGTGGACGGCGCGGGCCTTCTGGTAGGCATGCTGGCGCGCGCGGACGTCCTGGGCATGGTGGCGGGACGCGAGGCCGAGATCCCCGCCGGTGGCGACCCGCCGGTTGACCCGTCTCAGGCGGCGGCCGTCGGTGACATCATGACCCGTGAGCGCGCCACCATCGCCCCCGAGGCCACCGCCGCCGACGTAGTGACGGCCCTGCGTGCCAGGGGTGTGCAGCGCCTGGCAGTCGTGGACGCCGATGACCACCTGCTCGGGATTGTGACAGACCTCGACGTGTTCCGGGCCCTTCCCGGTCGTCGCGGCGGCCTGTGGGACCTCTTTGCCCGCCGCAGCGATATGTGGGCCGCCGCTCAGAACAAGTCCGTCACCGACATCATGACCAAGGATCTGGTCACGGTGACGGAGCTTACGAACATCGAGGACGCGATACGACTCATGGCGCGCCACGGCCTGAAGCGGCTACCGGTCGTGGATGCCGAGAACCGATTCCAGGGCATGATCAGTCGCCAGGCGGTCTTGGCCGCCGGGGCTCGCTCGGGAGCCGAGGGCATGTGGGAATGACCCCTGCCAAACGCGCCGGCCGGGCGGCGGTCTGACTGTCGCCCCGGCACGTGGAGTTCCTCGCCGCGATGGGGGTGCCGAAGCGACCAAGCCGCGCCTGGACTCGCCGGAAGTGTGCCGGACAGGCGAATCTGGCGTCCATCGCTGAGGCCTGAGGATCGGTGGGGAGGAGGGGCCGGGCGGGCACCTCGCTCGGCCCGGGCGAGACGCGCCACGCGCGTACCGACAAACTACCAGTTCACAGCACTCCGGGAGATTCGACAGATGGGCTCACATGGCCCGATTGACATGGGCGACATGCCGCTGAGCCGGGGGCAGAGACGCCATCTGGTGTCCGTCTATGCCACGATCTGCCATCTGCTGCGGCAGATGGAGGATGCCGCCACCGAGGGACGCTCGCCTTCGGGGATCGGCGCTCCTCTCACCGCGATCGCGGCCGATGACACCGCGGCCATCCTGCAGCCGCTCATCGATCTGCGCGAGCGCGTGCGCCGGTTGGCGGTGCAGTGCGCTCCCGAGGAGCTCGCGGGGTACGAGACACCGCAGTCGCCCACGGCAACCATGGTGTGGCTTTCGAACCTGCACAATCGCGTCCGCGCGGCCGTGGATGACCTGCAGCCTGGCAGGGTGCGCAAGTACGGGCCAATCAGCGCGGAGCAGGCCGAGATGGTTGGGCAACTGCATGCCGAGCTGCTCCAGATGGTGCTGGCGGCCCGACCCGCTCTGGATGCCGTGAGCGGTGCCGCCGCCTGTGGCCGGTAGCCGGGACCCGTTCCCCGCCCGTCATCCGCGCTTCCGGCCGAAGGCCGCAGGCTTCTGACATTACGGGCAGGTGTCGCGCCGTCCTCCCCGGAAGTACCCCCCGCCGGAAGGCTCCTGCCGCCTTCCGCGCCGGCCCCCGCACGGGCCCGGACTGCTCCGTGGCGGGCCGCAGACGTCTCCAGTTGACCCACCGACATGCAGAGGTGATCTAGGATGCCCCGTCTTTGCCCGGCCCTGGCCCTTGGTGTGCTCGTACTCTGGGTGCTGCCGTTGGCCGTTGCGCAGTCTGAAGGGCCGCCGCCGCTCCCCGAGGGTGCGGGCGCCCGGTACAAGGACTGGCTGATCTCCCAATACTCATTCTACCAGACGGCCACCGGCCGTTTCGCCCCGATCTACCCGGCCCTGGCCCGCCAGATCGTGCAGGACTACGACATTACCCGGGGCATCTGTGTGGACCTGGGCGGCGGATGCGGCTCTCTGGCCATGGCGCTGGCACGCGAGACGGAGCTGACGGTGTACATGCTCGACATCAATCCCGCCGCCGTCAGGCTCTGCGGGATGCTGACGGACGAGGCGGGCCTCACCGGGCGGGTACTGCCCATCGAGGGGGATGCCACCGACCTGCCCTTCCGCGACGAGTTCGCCGACCTCGTGGTGAGCCGCGGCTCCATCTTCTTCTGGCCCAGCCAGATCGGCGGGGTCAAGGAGGCCTACCGCATCCTCAAGCCGGGTGGGGTGGCCTACATCGGCGGCGGGTTCTCGAGATTGCTGGACCCGGAGATCCTGCAGGGGCTCAAGGATGAGCGACAGAGGGCGCAGGCTACGGGCCGTGGCAGCGGAGGGCGCAAGCCCTTCGAGAAGGACATCGTGGACCAGATCAAGGCCGCGGGCATCGAGCAGGTGAGGATGCTGCACGAGCCCGACAACGACCCGGACTGGGGCTGGTGGCTGGAGATCCGCAAGTAGCCCCGGCCGACCTGCGGTCTATGGAGGCAGCAGAACCCGACACGCCCCCGCATGATCCGCGGGGGCGTGTGGCTTGGTACAGGCTATCGGCAGGGCCCGGGACTACAGGGGCTCGCCAATGACGCAGATCTCCGGAATGAGATCGACGTCGAACTTCTCCCTTACGCGGGCCCGCACCAACTCGATGAGGGTGAGCACGTCCTGGGCCGTGGCGTTGCCCTCGTTGACGATGAAGTTGGCGTGCTTGTGTGAGACCAGAGCGTCGCCCACCCGCATGCCCTTGGCGCCGGCCTCCTGCAGGAGGCGCCCGGCATAGTCGCCCTCCGGACGCTTGAAGACGCAGCCGGCGCTGCGCATGGCTACGGGCTGCTTCTGGCAGCGGGTCTCCAGCACCCCGCACATCTTCTCCCGCAACTCGCCCGGCTCACCGCGCAAGAGCCGCAGGCCGGCCTGGGCGATGACCAGGTCCTTGCCCTGGAAGTAGCTGGTCCGGTAGCCGAAATCACCCTCCTGGGCCCAGCGCGTCTCGATCCCGCCGTCGGCGGTGATGTAGCGAATCCACTCGACGAACTGCCCCGTCTCCCCGCCGTTGGCACCGGCGTTCATGCTCAGCGCCCCGCCCAGCGTGCCGGGGATGCCGGCCGCCCATTCCAGGCCTCCCAGGCCCTGGTAGGCACAGGTGCGACAGAGCTCGGCGACCCTCACGCCGGCCTCGGCAACCACCTGGTCGCCGCGTACGTGCACCGCGGACATTCCGTTGGCGATCTTCACCACGACACCGCGGATGCCGCCATCCAGCACCAGCATGTTGGTGCCGTTGCCGATCACCGTGGGCTTCTCGTTGAGGGTGCTCAGTGCCCGGAGAGCCTCGGCGAGCCCGGCGACACTGTGGGGGATCACCAGGACATCGGCGGGGCCACCGATGCCAAAGGACGTGTGCGCCGACATGGGCACATGGCCCTCAACGGTCAGGTCCGGGATGCGCTGCAGCGTCTGAAGTGCGTTCATTTGCTTCGTCGATGATCCGTCGGTGGTGCTCGCGGCCCGGGTGCGCCACCCACCGGTGATGGGCACGCTAGCCATTGTGCTGGTCATCGCCCTCCGTCGGACCGGAGTCGTCGTCGGTTGGCGCGGGTTGGCAGGCCTCCCAGCCGCTGTCTTCGTGCGAGGTGTCGGGGGGCGCGGAGGGCTGCTCCTGGGGCTGAGCTTGGTCCCGGGCACCCGGCTCTTGCCCCTCGCCCGGCTCGTGCGCCGCCGCGGGGGGCTCGGCGGCCGGCGAAGCCTCGCCCGCGTCGCCGGCTACCGGGGCGGCCGGCGAAGCCTGGGGCTCATCCTTCTTGTCCTGGGCGTTCTGGGCCAGGGTCTTGGCGGCCCCTACCACCCCGCCCCAGCCCTTCTTCACCGAATCGCCCGTCTCCGACAGGCTCTCGGCGGCCTGTTGGGCCTGTGACTTGGCCAGTTCGCTGAGCTTGGCCAGTTGCTGCTTGAGGCCGCCCTCGCCGGGAGTGGCGGCAAGCGCCTCCGCCGGAACCACGACTGAGTCGCGCCCGTCGACGGTGCCCTCCATGGGCGTAAGGCAGATGACGCCCTCGGTGATGTCGCG
>Ga0334884_1000718_pt1 | contig 57534 bp, 48 predicted proteins | sample GraSluR1_MG_7_FD_207215 | JGI IMG/M metagenome (GOLD analysis project Ga0334884, IMG submission 207215) | Sludge microbial communities from methane-producing bioreactor in Wageningen University, Netherlands - Granular Sludge_12_05 R1 | ecosystem: Engineered > Bioreactor > Anaerobic >... | reverse complement strand
CCTAAAACTCCTCCCGGATCCAGCGGTTGAGTAGATCCAATGCCTTTTCTTCCGATGCCCCCAGGGCTATGAAATCGCAATACTTCCTCATCCATATGGCCCTCATGACTTTGATCTCCTCTTTACATCCGGCGCGTATATCCCGGACGATCTCCCTGGTGAGGTCTTTGGGCAAGCCGGGGTAGAATTCGGTGGTGAGCACCTTCACGACGTCTTTTAGACTGAGACCGATGGAAAAGAGGTAGATCACGTCCATGTAGAGGTTGAAAAACGCCTCCCGTGTCACTTCGTCATCCTCTTCGCAATCGATGTCTCGGCTCAGGTCTTTCTTGAACCGCCGGATCGAATACTTCATCTCGCCACTCACGATTCTACAAGCTTTATCGAATTTCACCAAAGTAACCCCCACTCAGCTTCATGATGATGGGCCTTCACCCGTCGTCTGACGCCGTCGGAATCCGGCCTCGCCGTCCTCAATTTTCGTCCTCCTCGTCGTCGCCGTCGTCGGCGAGAGCTCGAGGTTTGGGCCCCTCCGCAAAATGGGAGAAATTCGCCTGCCTCACAGTATCATCCCCTTGGAGTAGCCACATCGAAGCCACCAGCGCCATCACCGACAGCGCGAAAAACACCCCGGTGAGCCGGAGTAGCGCCTCCTCGGGAGTCGGCCAGGGCCAGGGTCTCGGAGGCCATCTGGGGATCATCCTCTGGCCTCCTGGGCGGGGGCAGTCCATCCTTCTCCGCCGTTGACCCTGGCTCCGGTCTTCTTCCAGCCGTTGGCCTCCATCCACCGCTCCACCGTCTTGATGGGGATGACGGTCTTCTCCCGGTCGAAGACGGCCCTGGACAGCTGGGGGGCGGAGATCTCGGGCCAGTTCTTCATCAGCCCCGTCGCCATCTTCTGTAAGACTTCGGCCTCTTCGGGGGTGGGGTCTCGGGTCTTCGGCTCGGGAGTCTTCTTCCTCTCGGCGGACTCGGCGTCCATCTCCTTCTCCCTCTTCAGGAGGGCTTTGAATCCCCCGCCATCTGACGGATAACCGTCAGATTCTGACGGATCGGATTTCAAACCGTCAGATTTTTTTCGATAGCCTCCGGCCTCGTCTGACGGTTCTGACGGTTCTGACGGTTTTTTCCCATTCTCACTCCCGCTACCATCCATTCCCCCTCTCTCTATCTTCTCCCCTTCTCCTCTTCCCCCCCTAGGGTCAGAGTATTGTTTTTGACCGTCAGATCCGTCAGAACCGTCCTCTGATATTTTTATTTGGCCTGACGGATCGGACTTCGATCCGTCAGATCTGACGGATAATTTCTTAAAACAGATGAGTTTTGACCCGTCATTGCCCCGGCGTTCAGATACCTCTATCTCAATCACCCTCAATGCTGGGGCGATCCTCCTAACTTTGCCACGGGTCCCCTTCGCAGATTTGGGCCATCCGGCGGGCCGGTCGCTGGGGTATTTGATCCCGGACCGCCTCTCCATCTCAGTGAGGAGGAGGGAGGAGGTGATCTCCAGGACGCCCTCGGGGGCCGCCTTTACCATGGCTACCAGGGCGGTGGAGAACATGTCGTTCTCGACGAGGGCCACCTTCGCCTCGTTTTGGTTCTCGTTGAACGTGTCCAGAAACTCCCCAGGTTTCCATCCTAGCGCCCCCTCACAGGCTGTTATCCACTCGGCGAAGTCGGCCATCCTGGGTTTGGATTCAAGCTTCACGTTCGGAAGCTCTCTCAGTCCGTGAGAGATCACATCGAGAATAGCTCCCAGGACCTGGGGTCGGATCTTATCCAGCTCCGCCTTGATCTCCTTCTCCGTCCTCCTATCATTCTCTTTGATCCTGGGGAGGTGGAGGAGGATGGCTCGCCCCAGGAGATCGTCCCGGGTCGTCAGCTCGTCGATCCCGTTAAGGATCATCGGCCTCTGGACGTCGAATAGGGTTTCGTCCATGTCGGAGTAAAGCTCCCGGACAGATCCTCCTCCCCCGGTGGCGACCACGCAAAGGGCATCACCCAGCCACTTAGGCAGCCCTGAAAGGTTGTCATATACCACCATCCAGGAGTTGGTGGCGGATATCAACAGCTCGTGCTCATTTCGGGGTGGTCTCCTCAGTGGTGTTTTGTTGGGGTCGATGATATACCTGAGAATCCGGCCCAGCCAGCTTTTCCCGCTCCCCTGCTCACCGTCCACGATCAGGGGAGGATATGGACCCGTCGGCCTCATGGCCTGGACCATCCAGGCTTGTGTCAGTATCCAGGGTGCTCCTCTGGGGACGTTCAAAACGCGCCTCAGGACCTCCAGGGACCCGCCCCGGCGGGGGGAGGGGAGAGGTAAGATTCCTTTGGCTCGGCGGAACTTGACGGGGACCATATCCGATGAGATCACCCGCCACCCCCTGGAGTCGATCTCCGCCGCTCTCCATGTATCATCCCCCAGGTCCAGGTAGATCTTCCCGTTGTGCTCTGCCAGCCTGGTGAAGACGGGGTGGACGGTCTGGCCGAAGACGGCCTTCCCCTCCAGGACGGTGATGGCGTCCAGGGTGGCCGATCCCTTCGCCACCTTCCCAGTGGCGTTGAAGAGAAGCTCGCTCAGCCATTGCCTTATCCGCTTTGATCTCAGGGGGTGGTTCTCCAGGTGGCCTCCGCCGTTGGGGACGGTGCAGAAGGGCTCATCTTCGGGGGTCTTCCAGAACTCGGCTCCGTTTTTGATGGCCAGTCGTACTAGCTGGGTGGCGATAGATGGCCCCCTTTTCTTCTTCTTCTCCTCCTTCTTCTCGCCCTCTTCGGGGGCTCCTTCGCCGTCTCCATCCTCCTCTTCGTCTGTCTTCCGTCCCTTTACAAACCCTCTCTTCTCACATTCCTCCAGGACCTCGGCGAATTTCGGCCCCCGGAGTTCGTCGTGGCCGGTGCAGGAGATGATCCCCGCCATGACCCCCACAAGGCTGGCTAGATCGCCGCCGGCCTCGCATCTCTTGCAATGCCATTGGCCAGTTTTGAGGTTGATCTGGAAGCAGTCGCCGCTCTCGGAGGAGTGGCCAGGAGGCTCTCCCTTCGCCTCGTCGCCATCCGTCCTCTTCGGCGTCCAGGAGTAGGCGTCCAGGACCCTCTGCACGTCCAGCTGGTCAGAGAGAGGGGAGAGGCCGTCTCCCTTCCTCGCCCTCTTCGCCTGGCGTACTCCTTCCTCCAGCATCTCCCGGGTGGACTTCGCCTCGATCCCCGCCGCCTCCTCGAAGGAGATGCGCTTCTCAGGATCGGATGCGAATTCCAACCCCCTGAGGATCTCCTTCAGCTGGTCCAGTGAGATCTCCGCCATCTCCTGGGGGCCGTCCTCTACCAGATGGTAGACGGTCCCGGAGGGATGGATGGAGCCGGCAAGGACTGCATGGCCTCCTGGCCCCAGGACCTCCCCGAGGTGGACCCTCTGGACGGTCACCTTCCCCGTCTTCTCGTCCACCTTTTCTTCTGTAAGGATAGGATCATAGAAGACGAACTTCTTCTGTAAGGACGGGCACAGGAGGTGGTGGTGGCGGTGGCCCGGTCTGCTTTCCACCTGGACGGTTGGGGGTAGCTTTTGGATGACTCCCAGCTCCTGGAGCCGCTCGGCGTCGTCTCCGTCGAAGACGATCACTCCTCCGGTCCCGCAGACGAGACCATGGTTCCAGCCTCTGGAGATGGCCTTCTGGAGCTTCGGGTCGTCTTCTCCGTAGTTGGAGCCGCCTTCTTCCGCCCAGCCCTTCCCCTGGGGGTTCTTCCCGGTGTAAGGGGCTCCTCCACCAGGCCTTGGGGTCCCTGCTGTGGGGACGACCGTAAATCGGCATCCACGGCCCTGAAGGTGGGGGGCGGGGCAGGCCGCTGCCTGCATCTCGGAGGCGGTCACGCCGACCACCCCGCAACGCCACGCGATAGCGAAAACGGTTTGCCGGAAGGTTTATATAAAAACGGCGCGTCATACCTCATAGGACCACCTGTCGGGCTTTTTGCTCTGCAGGATATCCATGAACGGAGATGAACCAGAACGGGTCCGCGCCTTCGGGGAGGGGGCCACCTCCCCTACGGCAACTTCACTTTTCACAAAAACCACTCCTATCCAAAAGGGAAAACTTCTTATCCTTTGTGGACAAAAAAAACAATTGAGCAATTCGCTTGTTTTTCATTTTCAATACCCCTGAGATGCAACTGTCTTCATGATCTCCGAACGGATGAACGACGCCACGCCAAGCCGTGCGTCTTCCGCCGCCGCCATGATCCGGGCCTTGTCCTTTGAGCTGACTCGGACGCCGAGATACTCGTCGAGTAAATCCATAGTTATCATCTACTAACTGATTATATAAATAGCTTTCACTTGGAATTTATTTGTTTTTAAGAAAATCTGATTATCGCTATCAAGAGCCGTTATTATGGGTTATTATACAGATCGCATATACATGTAAATACACATTCTAACTTAATAAAGCTCCTTCACATGTAGGAATATCTACAATTTGAGAACCCCGACTAAACGCAAGTTGGCAATTTTTCGGGCCTCCCTTTTAGTTTGGTTATCATCAATCTGTCAATCGTTACCATATTTATTTTCCATCCACCAGACGGTTATAAAATAGAGTTTTATACATCTCCAGGAATGAGGTAGCTCGCACGCTATCGGTTCTTGTGACGCCCTCCACCATGTCACCGCCAGACGTGACGCTGGAGGTCCCATTTTGCCAACTAATCTATTCCATAGTCTCGTCGAATACGTCCACCTCGTCGCCGACACCCGGACTTCACGGCTCGAAGTAGTCGGCCAAAAGAGGGCCCCCCACAGAACCGCCACGCCGCGCCCTCGCCGCGGGAGGTGGCGGAGGGCTCGGACCCCTACACCCGGCCGCAGTTATGTGACCATTGAGGCCATGAAGAGATGAGATGGTCACATAACCAACCGGGTGGGTGAGGGAGGAAGGAGGAGGATCGCCCTCACCACAAAAAGACGCGCTACAGCCCCGCCAGTGGCCGATCTCCGCCCCCGGCCATATCCCAGGCCCTCCAGGAGGAGAAGGCCCCAGGATTGCAGGAGAGCTTTTAAAATTGAGGCGCGATAAAAATAGCAATAGAGGGGCGAGGATCGCCAGCCGCCCTACCCTTCTCTGGCCTCTGCCGCCTCGTTCAAGGCTTCGGCGAGACGGCTCGCCGTGTCTATATCCTCCTCAGTGGGGACCCAAACCTCTCTCCCAACATCCGCCACTTCACTTAATGCCGCGGCGAGACGGCTCGCCGTGCCTATATCCTCCTCAGTGGGGATCCGAACCTCTGTCCTAGCATACGCCGCTTCAATTAGTGCCCCGGTGAGACGCTCCACCGTTGATATATCGTCCTCGGTGAATGGTTGTAGGCGAATTTCTTCAGCCCGTTCGATCAGGTCGACGTATCGCTCTAGTATTTTGACCGTATCTTTGCTAATTAGCGGCATGTCTAGCCCGTGGGCGTAGATTCGGCGAGCTTGAGTTGTAGAATAGCCAAGAACCTCCGCCACGGATTCCCAGGGTTTCCCTGCCGCCCTCATCGCTGTGACTGTAACGTGATCGACCTTGTCTTTGATCCACCTGGTTATGAGGTCCTCTGGAGACATGTCAGCTAGTCTAGCGTATCGTTCAACCGCTTCTCCTCTCTGGCCTTCAATGTTTATGTTAAATATAGCCATGTTCAGTTAATACGAGTACATTCTAGATATAACTTGTCGTGATCGAGAAAGTCAGGTATAGACCGCCCCGACCATAGTATAGGACCTCCGGCACCCGCACCATCGACTTCTCCAACCCCGCCGACGTCGCCCGCCACGATAAGATGGTGAGCCTCGTCGAGAGGATGCTGGACCTCCATAAGAGACTGGCTGAGACGAAGACCGGCCACGAAAAGACCCTCCTCCAACGCCAGATTGAAGCCACCGATAAGCAGATCGACGCCCTGGTTTACGAACTCTACGGGCTGACTGAAGAGGAGATCAGGATCATCGAAGAGGCGACGACCTAAGCCCCGAATCTAAGACGAACCCCACCAGCCCCGGCGATACCCCCGCCTCCTCCGCCACCTTCGCCACGATCTCCCCGGAGTCCAGCCCCTCGGCCCGGAGCTCCCCCGCCCTCTGGAGGATAAAGGCATCGTCGATGGTGTAGTGGGCGCCCGTGTCCGATCTATAGCCCTGAATCGTGCCCTCGAAAAACGTCACCCCCCGTGCCTCCAGAAAATACCGAGAAGACTTGAACATATTTCTAAATTGGAATGGCGGAACCTGTATCGCCTCCAAACTAGGGCACCGTTGCATCAGATCCAAGAGGGCGACGGTGGTAAGAGGAAATGTCAAATGAAACACCCTCTCCTCTGGGTCCACGGTGGCTATCTCGGCCCGGGAGTTGACGACTCGGATCTGCATTATGGAGGTGGTGACGGTCCCGACGGGTAAAAGAGGTTTCGATCCCCCGGTATCGAGCCCCGCGTTCCCGGCCCCCTGGGGGTTGGGAGTATGCACCAGAAGAGGTACAATCCCCCAGAGGGCTTTCGGGGCGGGTTCCGGACGTCCTCCGGGATCTCGATCCCGGCCCACAGGTGAGAAGTGAGATGAGACGATGAAGGGGGCGTTAAAGCCCACCTGAGGGCTTCCGGCGAGGGCCAGGGGTGTCACAGAGGTTTGTACCCGAGACTATACCAGCCCTTTCAGCTTCTGTATGTTCTCCATGACCTCGGCATGTTCCCTTAGTATTTCGTCCTCAAGACTCTGTATGATCTCATCGCTGGGCGTGGTCAGTGTATAGACCAACGAAGGCCGACCTTTACCTCCGACCTTGACCTCCCGCTGACCGACCCAGTTCTTTTCACGGAGATCACGCATCGCTATGCTGACCTCGGGCTGTCTAAGGCCCGCGCCCGACTCGAACTCCCTGGATGTCGCCTCGCCAGCAATTGCGAGGTAGGTGACGAGAATGGCCGTATTGCGATCCATGCCTAAACTTCGAAGGATATCAGCGAACTCCCGGTCCTCCTCGTCCAGCACTTTAATTGTGCTTTCCTTCATGTCGACTCACCACCTCTTGACTTCCCTCTTCTCCTTCGGGGGCTTGTCTTCGTACTCTATCGTGGATACCGCACCTTTGAAGACTATCAGTTTCTTGCCATGGCCCAAATCCAGCAGCAGCTCGTAGGCGTTGATAGCTTCGACCACTCCCTTGATGGGGCGGCCATCCATCATCCGGATCATGATCGAGCGGTTCAGGAGCTTGGGCAAGAACTGAGGCGGGATGCTGCTCTTCTTCTCGGTCTTGGGCTCGCTAGAAATGGTTGCAGCCTGGTAATCAGCAGTTTGGCCTTCGATGTTCCCCATTACTCGAAAAGGAGTGTGCCATCGAGATATATATTTTCCGGCTTCTAAAAGTCAGCGGAGCGCGTCTCAGAATGCGCGTATCTGAATTAATGCTTAAGGATTAAGTATTAATGGAAAATATCTTAAGGTAATAGGACTTAACTCTTAATCATGAAGGTGGTAGCAATCGCCAGCCAGAAGGGTGGCGTTGGGAAAAGCTCCTCGGCGGTTAACTTATCCGCCTACCTTGCACTCAAGGGAAAACGGGTTTTATTAATTGACTTAGACCCGCAGGCTTCGGCTACAACCCATCTTGGGGTTAGTGACGCTCTGGAGAATACTACTTATGAGCTATTGATGGAAGACCAACCCTTATCCAGTATCATCATGCCCACAGAGATCACCGGATTAGATCTGGCCCCATCGGATAAGAAGCTCGGACGAGCAGAAATGCTGCTAGGGGCTGCGAAAGATACTGAGAGAGAGTCATTGTTAAAGCCAAAGATCAGGGGTAATCACAACTACGACTTTATCATAATCGATACGCCACCTAACCTCGGATTTCTGACGATCAACGCAATGGTGAGTGCAGATACGGTTATTGTACCTATTCCGACCGAGTTCTACGGCATTAAAGGTCTTTCTATGATCCTGGATCTAGCAAAGGCAATCTCCGAGGATCTGAACCGGAACATGAAACTGAGATACTTACTGACCATGCACGACAGACGTACAAATATGGGTAAAGAGGTAATCGCAAATGTCAGAGAACTCCTCGGAGATGATGTATTCAAGACCGTTATCCCACGAGTCGTCAAACTGGCTGAAGCACCATCCTACGGCAAACCCATCTGCATCATTGATCCAGAATCCCCCGGAGCCATTGCATATTCCCAGCTTGCAGATGAGGTGATGACATCATGAGCGGCGACTTGATGGACAGAGTGTTTGGTGATATCAAGACGAAAAAGGAAAAGGTTGAAAGCTTAAGTAAAGAGCGCTTAAGAGATAACTTCTTAAGTGACGATACCTTAAGTGATGTAACCTTAAACCTTAAGGTACTTGATGAGATAGTAGAAACGACAGCTTCCAAACGAAGAATGATCGGCATATGGTCCCCCGAGATCGCGGCTGCAATGCAGTATTTGAAGAGCACGACACCACGATTCTCAATATCCGAGACCGCAGCAAAATGGGTTACAGAGGGACTTGAACGAGAGTATCCAAATTTAATCTCAAAAGTAAGGGAGGAAATGAAACGCTGAAAATCGTAAAATAACCCGTTCAGCAAGGGACTGGAGGATCGTCCCGACGGAAATCTCCAGCCTCAGGCATACCCATATTTTAAGAAGACATCCCGCGCCGGCTAATTTAAAAATTTTAAGGTCTTTGGCCGATACCACGCAAGTGAGGGTCATCTTTAATATATCTCGCATCATAACCAGGTTCACAAAGACATGGGAGGCTGAGGCTGAAATGCCAGAAAAGACTAGGACAGCCTCCGGGTTGCGGCCAAGCTTACCGGAGGTTGTCGATACCCTACAAGAGGACAGTAGTATCCCAGGAAAGATAAATCTTTCTATCGAAGAGGAGAAACACCGACTCCAGGAAGAACACCGACGGCTCCAGGAAGAGGTCCGGCAGAAGGAAAATGAACTAAAGGCGCTTGAAGACGAGTCGATCAGGACGATGAACTCCGCTTTCACTGTCCTTCGACGCTTCTCCGAGGTTATAGAGGCAGATGATTTCATTGAAGATTGCCGCTACCGGATAAAACACGCCCGACCTGAAGACCGAGCCCACGTTATACGAGACGTAATGCGATCCACCTCGACCCTAATGGGCGTCATTGATTCTCTGAGGCGAGGGCAATGAAATCCAAAGACGTGATCATGGATCTCATCAGCATCCTGGGAGAAGCGTCACCCCACGAAAAGGAGATCATCAAGCGGGCCATAGCGGAGATTGAAAACCAGCGGGAGACTATCTCCACCCTGACCAAAGATAGCGTGGAGACGTTGAACGCCAGCATCGAGACTCTCCGCGCGATCCACCCGGGAAAAGACGCGAACGCATTCTTTATCGAGTCCAAGAAGATGGTGGAAAACGCCTCACCCGAATATCGCCCCTTCATCGCCCTCGCCAGAGTCCGAGCCGCCGCCACCGTGATACGAGAGTCAGCTCCGCCCTCATCTCCACTCTCACCTACCGGATCGGATCCCCTCAGGTACGACACCAAGACCTTGAATCAGAAGAGAGGCGAAGCCCTCGCCGCCCACGTCCAACGGACGAGTAAAACCGCGATGAAGTCCACTGAGATGAAAACCGTCCTGGAGACTATCGAAGGGCGAACGCTGGATCGTAAGACTGTACACAGGGCGATGGACGTTGCCAGAGGGATCTTAAGAGCCACGTCAGAGGTGGTGGGCGGGATCCGCCGGATCGTCTTATCATCGCCATCGCCCGGGGCCGCTGGAAGAAGCGAAGAATACCAAAAACCGGTCGACAGAATTGGGGGGGATCGTGGCGGCCTGTCACGGCCCCGGAGGTGGGGCGTACCCTGGGATGGGGTGGATTAGAGGGGGTATTCCCCTCCTGCATCGAGGGCGATCAAGACTTGTAAGCAAGAAGTAACACGTTGACCGGATAGTCGTATGTCGTAGTCGTCGTGGTTAGTCGTCTTCATATTGTTCTGGCGGTTCCGGTTCTGGCTCTTCTAGTCTCGATTTTCGTTCTCGTCTATCTTTCGGTGACGTGGCGGATCGTCACGTTCTCCAGTTATGTGACTTTAGCATACATTTCAACTCTAGAGAGTCACATAATCACAGGAGAGGGTGGGGCGTTTCCCCTCTTCAAGGGGCGCCAGCAGCTCGGCTTAGGCTTTGTCGTAGTCGGCCACGGGAAGAAGATGATGGTCTTCAAGCACGCGGTAAGCTCAATCGAGTACACAAAGAAGCCAAAGGAAGGAGGTGCTCGATACCATTTCTGGGTGGGAATTACTGTCGGCGGTTCCCACCCCCTACTTATCAGTTATGTGACCTTTACCGGAAGATATATATGAAATAGTCACATAACTACATACCATGAAGAGCATCCACCGAACCGCCAGCGGTCGAAAAGCAAAGGAGCTGAGAGAGGAGGCGAGGACCTGGAGGGTCGAGGCCCGAAGGATCCGAGCGGCTGACCCCAAACTGGAGCCGGCGGCGAGGGAGAGGGAGCGCGAAGCTGAGCGGCTGGAGGGCGAGGTCCTGGAGGCCCTGGAGAGGGCGAGGCTGGAGGCGGTGACCGTCTACCTCGGCGACGTGGTGAAGACCACGGCGAAGGGGGAGAAGAAATACCGCTACTATTTTGCGTCCTGGAAGGTGGGTGGCAAGGTCGTCAACAAGTACATCGGCTCTCCCCGAAAGATGACCCGAGAGGCGGCCACGGCGAAGGCTCGGAAGCTGAAGGCGGAGGCGCTAGGGCTCTGAATCCTTTAGTTATGTGGCCCTGATATAGCATATATTGTGTTAGGGTCACATAACCAATACCCGACGGCGGCCGCATCAAAAAGTTCTACCCGGGAAGCTGCAGCGGGATGGGCTATGAGGAGGCGCGGGATAAGGCTCGTGCGCCGAAGAGAGTGGTTCTTCTAGTCCACGGTTGAATGAAATCCCAGCATGTCTGCTCGCCCGAAAAGAGTATCTTCCGAGAATACTATTGGCAAATTTGAGGGATACTATGACAGCTAAAATTTTAGCGATGCTGCTGGTGTACCTGCTGGTCTTGTCAACCCAGTTATCAGCAGCGGATGATGCGGACAAATATGTCGAAGATCTCAAAGACCCGGATGCAAATGTTCGTTGGGCCGCAGCGAGCACTCTCGGATCGCTGGGCGACAGAAAAGCAGTTGATCCGTTGACGATCGCGCTCAAAGACGGTGATTTCCGGGTCAGACAGGCTGCAGCTTGGTCTCTCGGAGAGCTAGGTGATGCGAAAGCCGCAGGAGCTCTGATCCAGACACTTCAAACCAGAGATTACTATCCTTCCTATGAAGAAGATCGGATGATGCCCCAAGAGAACCAGCTCAGGGCGACTGCTACAGAGGCGCTTGGAAAACTCAATAGCTCTTCCGCAGTCGATCCCTTAATCCAGGCGCTATTAGACGAAGAGAGCAGTGTAAGAGCAGCGGCGGCCGAGTCGCTGGGAAGACAGAACGATCCCAAAGTCGTAGAACCGCTGATACTGGCCCTCAAAGAAGACTCTTACCAGGTACGGACAAATGCCCTTTGGTCTTTGCAGAAGATCAACGATACTCGAGCCACAGAGCCTCTAATCCTCTCTCTCATGGACGAAGATGCTCGAGTTCGGTTGGCGGCTGCAAAAATCCTTGGCGACCTGGGAGACGATCGAGCCGTGAGTTCTCTGATCCGGGCTCTGAACGATGAAGACGCCGAGGTAAGAGCAGCAGCAGCTGAAGCTCTGGGGAAACTGGGGGATGTACGTGCCGTAGATCCGCTTGAAGAAGCCCTTAACGACGAGAGCGCGGCTGTGAAACTAAGAGCCACATGGGCTCTGGAGAAACTCGGAGTGCCACCGTCATCGCAGTAGCCTATCTCTTTCTCTTCTTTATCGTCGGAGACATTCCGCCGTTCATAGGAGACGAAGAGGTGAACAACAGCACTAGAGGCAGACGCGCTGGGCAATCGAGATAGCGGGGACAGTTCTAGTTATGTGACTCAATCTGCAGTTTTAGATGTTAAAGTCACATAACTAAGCCGCCGCCTTCGAAACTAGCGCTTCGAACTCCATCCCCAGAGGTTCGAGCATCAGCCCGCCTTCCATTTACAGATTGCTCTAAAGTCGCAATTTCGACAGTGTTGTCCCGGGCATGGCGTGAAGTCTTTGGTAATTATACCTGCAATGTGCTTCTCAGCTGCTTCTTTTGCTTTGGTCAGGTGGGCGTCACTGACACCTACTGCCCTAAGAGAGGCATCGTCTAGATAAGCCACCGATCCCTTGGAAACCGCCTCTCCGGTCATGCTCAATCCCAGGGCGTACATCTGCACCTGAATGGACGAGTCGTCGTGGGTGATGCTGTCCTTAGAGGTCTTATAATCCCGGATCTCGATGCAGTTGCCGTCATGAATCAAGACATCGACCCTGCCGGTCACGGTAGCTCTTTGAAGCGGGAACTCTACTCTCGCTTCCACCTCCTTGATCTGATTCATGTCGTCTGCCCTCTCTATTACAAACCTTATCAGCTTGTTTCGAGCAGCCTGTCGGATCATCTCACTTCTGTCGCTGACTATGAACGGCAAAAAGAAATGATCGTCTAATGCAGTTTTGATGGCGTCTATAGGGCTGTATCCCTGGTTCTTCATCATATCAGATGCCAGGCGAAGACAGAAGTGGAGGGTCTTACCATATCCGAGATACTCAGAGAACCCCGGCTCATATCCCCAGATATGGTTCAATCGGTAGGCATAGGGACACGTCTTGTATGCGATTATCTCTTCCGTGCTGAAGGTCTGGATATCCTCAGGATCGGCTCCCTTGGAGATATTATATTCAGGCAGCAAGTCGCGCTCAGATAGATCAATATACGATCCCCCGGGCAGATCCGAGACGAACGAACTCTCGAACACGTCCTTCTTCGCTCCCACAAATGAGCTTAAAACGAGCACGTCCTTGGCTCGGGTGGCCGCCACGTAGAAGAGCCTGCGTTCATCCTCGACTGTGCCCTCGTATCTCTCGGCATCAAAGATCTCTCTGCCGATCATGACCTTTTTCTTTTTGCCTGTGTTCTTTGAGGGGAACCTGTTCGACATCAGTGCCGGCATGAATACAATCGGCCACTCCAGTCCTTTAGCCTGGTGGATCGTGGTAAGCTGAACGGCGTTTATCCCCCGGAGGTCTTCGCCTATCTGCTCGCTGTAGGTGCCGTTGGCATGGCCTGTGATATACCCGAATAGGCCCTCCGTGTCTCTGGTCCAGTCTCTCTCGTTTCCGCCTAACATGGCTGCAGTCTCGTAATCCGTGAGGATAGTATTGAACCTGCCCAGGTTGGCCATGATAACGGCCTGGTTGGGTTCCTCGGGGTTTAGTGATAAATATCCCAAGATATTCAGCAGCTCTTGATAAGCTTCGGTGAAATGGTTGAACTTGCCTGAAAGAGTCTCTTTCTTCCACTTGATGAGCTTGTCTCCGATATCTTTTGGCAGAGAATATGGAACTGCAGCTTCCCAAGCATGGATGGCTATGCTAAGCATATCATCCCCATCAACGACGGATTCTATTCTTCGAGGGTCAAGCCTCCAATAGGATTTTTCGTAGAGCCAGGAAAAGAGCATGCCTACTGCCCGCGCTTCGTCCTTTCTGAACAACCCCACGCCGCCGCCGATGATCAAGGGGATGCCTCTATCCCGGAACACATCGATGAAAGGTGGTGCAGACGTCGACACGCTCCTCAGGAGGACGCCGATATCGCTGTATTCGCAGAGCCCCCTACGGATGTAGGTCTCTATTTGGGTGGCTACCCATTCAGCCTCTTTTATATCGGTGCTCGCAATCAGATGAACTACAATACCGCTGTCCGTTCTCGTAGGCTTTATGTGGTCGTACTGGATGGTCTCAAAGCTGTCTGAGAAGGAGTTTGCAAGATCGATTATGTCTTTTCCGCTTCTTCTGTTCTCGGTTAGGTAGATGGTTTCTGCATCAGGGTAGATCTCGGCAAACTCCTCGAAACAGGTCTCGTCAGATCCGCGCCACTTGTAGATCGTTTGCCTCGGATCACCTACTATGAATATGCCGGCGTTTCTGCCTATGAGCTGGACCAACCTCTCTTGGGCCCGGTTTATATCCTGATATTCGTCGACCAGCAGATACTTGATATGCTTGATGGCATCTGGTTTTTCTTCGAGATGTTCAATTGCCAGACTAACCATTAGGTCGAAGGTCAGGCGTTTGTTCTTCTTTAATTTGGTTTTATACATGCTGAGTTTTTCGAGAAAATCCGGGTAGTTCTCTCGAAGGATATCGTTGCTTATAAGCTCTCCTTCGACCACGTTTACTGTCCCAAGAAAATTTTTACAATTTCGGATATAATTTCCTGTATTTGCTAATCCCAATTCCTTGCCCACGATCGATAAGAACGCTCTCTCCTGGTTCTCGTCGAATACATCGTGATTGCCGTAATTGAAATAATCTGTAAGAATCCTGTAGCAGTAGCCATGAATTGTTCCCACATACAGGTCTCCGATGCGGGCACGAAGATCATCTCGACCCAAGTCTTTAAGCCGATCGTAGATCCTGCTCTTCATGCCCTGGGCTGCTTTGTCGGTGAAGGTGAAAGCCACGATGGAAGCTGGGTCGATCTCCTCATAGATGAGGTGGTAGACGATCCTTCTGGTCAAGGTCTCGGTTTTGCCAGCCCCTGCGCCTGCGATAATCCTTATGTGCTGGTTACTACTCAGGACGGCGCTCCTCTGATCTGGTGATAACGGTTTTGGGTGGGTCAGTATCTTTTCTCGTTGTTGGCTCTTCTCCATTATAATTCCAGCATGGACCGTTTACGAATCAGACGTAGATGAAATGGCATAGCCGTTTCGGTATCAAAGCACATATCTCCACCCCTCCTTCCGGAGGTTCTCCTTCCGCACCTCGTAGTCCGGCATGATCAGCCGCAACAGCTGCCAGAACTCGGCGGAATGGTCCTTGTACCTCAGATGACAGAGCTCGTGAGCCACCACGTACTCGATCTGACTCATGGGGGCCATTATGATCCGGATGTTGATGTGCAGGACGTCGTCTCTAGGACAACTCCCCCACCTCTTCTCCTGGTACTTCACCTTAAACCGGGGCGGCGGGTCGATGTGGAGTCGTTTGGCGTAGTCACGCACCACTTCGCTGACCTTCTTCTCGGCGTGATCGAGGTACCACTGCCAGAGAGCATCTTTGACCAGCCCCCTCTCCTCAGGTCCGGGTACTGTTGGCGGGACAGAGACCTCGAAACGCCCGCCTCTGAGCTTGGCAGCGGGCCCCTCGCCGCCACGCAAGATCTTCAGCCGGTACTGCCGGCCCATGTAGAGGAAGGTCTCGCCGTTCACGTACTCCTTGGCGGTTTCGAGCCGGTCGATCTGGTCGAACCACTCGATCTTCTCTACGACCCAGCGGGCCTTCTCCTTCAGGATCTCCTGGATATCACCATGGTCAAGATCCGCCGGAGCCACCACCTCCACCCTCTTGTCGGGGTGGACGGCTATGGCCAGGTTCTTTCGCCTATCGCTGTAGGTGACGTTGTAGTCGATCGTCCTCGTGCCGAACTTGATGCTGCCCGATGAGCTCATCCTGAGAACCTCCGAGCGGCGAGGTCCACGATCTCGGAGGTCATGTCCTGGATCTCGTCTGAGGGGTAACGTGCGGCTCTGAGGACCCGCTTAATCTGCCGTCTCATCTCTCGTTTGGTATCCTCCTTCTGCTGCCAGTCCACCACCGCCAGCTCCTCGAGGATATCGTGAACCTCCCGGGCGACCGGCCTCATGGCGTCCTTATCGTCGTCGGACTTGGTGAGGATCAGCTCGTAGAATGGGGCCACCTCCGGATCGACGCCCAGCCGCAGTGCGTGCCGTTCGGGAGATCTAGCTTCGTCCAAGGTCTCTTGGAGCAACCTCAGCCGCTCTGCTTCGTCGATCCGTCTCTGTCTGTAGTCCTCGAGGATCCGTTCGAGCCGCTCTTTGAGGGACTCGTAGAAGACGGGGTTCTCGTCCAGCTTGATGTTGATCTCGTGTTTTATGGCGTGCTCGATCTCGCTCGCTTTTGCCTCCGGCGAGATCAGCTTGTCCACCTCTTCGTCGAACTCTTCTGAGTGGATGGAGATAGGTTCCAGGACCTGAGTTATGCCTTCGACCCGAATGTGCTCCTCGATGAGAGCCCGGACCTTCTCGCTGCAGTCCTCGAGAGAGAGCTGATCGTCACGATACCGGTTCCTGGCCCGGGCCCGGACGTCCCCCAGCCATTTCAGGTCTCTGCCGTACTTCAGGGCCCTTGGGTCCGGGAGGAGCATGTCCATGTACCGGGAGAAGAGCTTGAACCTCTGGTCGAAGGCGACCCTTCGGTCCTCGGGTTCGAGGTACTGGATGCATGCCTCTTTGTAGGACTCGTCATCCTTCTGAGGCGGGACCTCCCGGAAGAAGTTCATGGCGGCCTGATGGGCTGTCTGGAGACGGGGCAAGATCTCTTTCTTGTAGTCGGTGCGGACCAGCCCTTCGATCCCCTCTTCGCTGTACATCCTGAGGGCGGCCTGGAGCTCGTCGGCCACCCCCCAGTAGTCGACGACGAGGCCGTACTCCTTTTTTGGGAATTTGCGGTTGACCCGTCCCATGGCCTGGAGGAGGTTATGTTCCTTGAGGGGCTTATGGAGGTACATCACCTGTTCGACGGGAGCGTCAAACCCGGCGAGGAGCTTGTCGCAGACGACGAGGATCTGGGGGTCCCTCTCTTTCTTGAACTGCTCGATGATGGCCGCTTCCTCGGTCTTCGATCTGCTGAAGGGGCGATAGACATTATCGTCGTTGTGGCCGACGGTGATCAGGACCTCGCTCGAGGGAGCGTTGAGCTCGTCGAGCGCCTCCTTGTACCGGATGGCTGCGAGGCGACTGACGGCCACGACCTGGGCCTTGAATCCGTTGGGCATGATGTGGCTTTCGTAATGGTTTATGATGTCCAGGGCGATCTCTTTGATCAGAGGGCGGGCCTCGGCGATCGTCTCCAAGTTTGCGTAATCCTTCTTGATCTTCTCGAGCTCGTCGTCGGTCTTGTCCGGGAAGATCCGTCTCAGGAGCTGGTCGATTGAATTGCCGGTGATTTGAAGTTCGGGCATGCGCCCCTCGTAATAGATGGGGACGGTGACCCCGTCGTTGACCGACTGGTTGTGGTCGTACCGGTCGATGGGCTCGCCAAACGTCAGGACAGTGTCCTTGTCCTTCTTGGAGATGGGGGTGCCCGTGAACCCCAGGAAGCAGGCGTTGGGGAGGGCTCGGCGCATGTTGGCGGCGAGAGACCTGTACTGGCTCCGATGGGCCTCGTCTACCAGGACGAAGATGTTCTCGTCGGCGCTCAGGACCGGGTACTCGTCTGCGGCGTCCTGGAACTTCTGGACGGTGGTGGTGACGGTCTGGCCTACGGGATTTGTGAGCAGAGCCTTGAGGTTCTTTGATGAGCTCGCCTTGATGGGGTTAGGGAAGCCGCACCGTTCGAAGGTGCCGTGGATCTGGGCGTCGAGGTCGGTTCTGTCGGTCACTATCACCATGGTGGGGTTGGGGAGGAGGCCCCGGAGTTTGACGGCGGTCCAGAGCATGGTGAGGCTTTTGCCGCTCCCCTGCCAGTGCCAGATCACACCGCCCTGCCGTTTCTTTATGATCCGCTCGATGGTCTTGTTGGTGGCCCGGAACTGTTGGTACTTGGCCAGCTTCTTGACCACCTTCCCTCCCTCTCGCTCGTAGACCACGAAGTTCTTGATAATATCCAGGAGATTCTCCCTCGAGCAGACGCCGAAGAGGAAAATGTCCTGAGGGGTCGGTATCCTGCCCAGCTCTTTTGCCACGTCGTCGATGGTGAGGGGGTAGGGCTCTTTCCATTCGGACCAGTGGCGTTCTGGGGTGAAGTTGGTGGCGTACTTCGTCTTGTCTTTGTGGGTCGAGGCCACGATCTGGACGGTGCGGAATAGCTGGGGACATCCCAGGTTCTTGTACCTGTCACTTACCTCTTGGTAGCGGAACAGCTGTCTTATCCCCTCTTCCATCGGGTTTCGGAGGTCGGGGCTCTTGCACTCGATGACGACGATGGGAAGGCCGTTGATGAAGAGGGTAATGTCGGGGATGCACTCCTGGTAGTGCTGGACCCGGAACTGGCGGACGACGTTGAAATCGTTGTTCTCGAGGTTCTGGTGATCGATGAAGAAGACGTCTCTGCTCTTCAAACCGAGGCCGTCGCCCAGATCCTGAGGGATGGTGACGTTTCGCTCCAGCATCGTCTGGAACTGCTCGTTCGCCTCCAGGACGGAGGTTGCCTGGAGGTTGAATACTGACCGGACTACTCTCTGGGCGTTCTCCTCCGAGATCCAGGGGTTGATCCTCTTAACCGCTTCGAGGAAGACCGAGACGAGGATGGGCTGTCTCGTAGAGTCCCTCATCTGATTGGTGTCGCCAGCTGCTATCTCGGTCCAGCCTAAGTGCTCGGTCAGAACCTCGACGGCGGGGTCTTCCACCTCGAAGATCTCTTTCTGGTCACTCATAGTCGTCCCCCTTCACTCTCTTCTTTCCGGTGAGAAGGTTCTGCATAAGCCCCTTCTTAACCGTCTCAAGCCGGGAGCGGTGCTCCCGTTCGGCTACGAGCCTTTCGTTGACGGAGGAGAGAATAGCAGCGATCTTGCGCTGTTCGGAGAATGGAGCAAGCGGAATTTTTATTAATTTTAAATCTTCTTGGTTCAACTTCCCCCTCGTTGAACCATTTATATATGGTGTGATATCATAATAATTAATTAGATTCATTAAGAATCGGTTATCTGCTATTCCATTGACGGCCCTCAAAATATGGGCGTGATTATTCACCCAAAATTTCCCAGTCATTATATAGGCGGAATCCTCAAATTTGTTCCAATATCCGCCGTCTTCCGCAATAAGGATATATTCCCCATCAAAAATATAATCATTTATGTGATCAAGTACCCCGTTTGCCCCACAGTATGGATACTCGCCTTTAATCGATTTCCTATCCTCGTCGTTTATAGGAACGCGTTTGCTATCAAATATCTCGACCACATCTCCAAGTTTGGCTGCTTTCCACTCTTTCGGTATAACACCGATCGGCGTCTCCCGGAACTCGGTGTGCCCGATCCCCCTCGTGAGCAGCGCCTGCATCAGTCCCCGCTTCACCTGCTCGGTCTGGGCGATGATGGCGTCGGTCTCCTGGATGGCGGCATCCACGGAGGAGAGGATGGCGGCGATCTTGCGCTGTTCTGGTTGCTGGGGGGCGCTTATTCGCATTTTTCGGAGCAACTCTATCCCAAGAGAAGAGCGCGTTGTTCCAGTGAGAAGCTTGCCAATCTGCTTAGTAATATCAGGGCACAGCAGATACTGTCGAAGATAGCCAGCGTCTATTGCCTTCGGCTTTAGAATCGCAAGGGTAGGAGATACAGCAAACGGCAAAAATGTTGGATCTAACTGAACTACTTTTCCTATACTCGCTACTCTGCCAAATCCAAGATCGCCATCCTCCACCACATATCGCTTTCGGTGCTGCTCATATACACTGATACCAACTCTACGACACGACTTCAAATTGATTTCGCCATTTTCGCTAAAATCGCCGATACCAGGGAAAGGGATACCACTTCTCGATTCTGGCGGTGCACGATGGCTTGGGTGAGGATCTATAACATCGACTACACTGTCCAAGCTGCATTCAGTCCAGCCGTTGCAAGCATTTGCTCCCTTCATACTTAGTACCCCAGCTCTTTCAGATAACCGCTCATCTTCGCCTCGATCTCTCGCCGCCTGGCTTCGAGAGTTCGAAGCTCCCTGAGCGCGGCGGCGACGTCGATCTGCTCCTCCTCAGGAGTGATGTCCACGTACCTGGAGATGTTCAGGTTATAGTCGTTCTCCGCAATCTCGTCCAGAGGGACGACCCGGGAGTACTTGTCGATGTTCTCGTACCCTCTATAGGCTCCTACGATCTTCTCGATGTCCTGATCTCGGAGGGTGTTCTGCCTCTTTCCCTCCTGATACTCCTGGGAGGCGTCGATGAAGAGAACCGAGCCCTTCCGCTCTGGGGGTTTGTTCTTGTTGACGACGAGGACGGCCGCAGGTATCCCGGTCCCGTAGAAGAGGGCCGACGGAAGTCCGACGATCGCCTCGACGATATCCTCCTTCAGCATGTTCTCCCTGATTCTGCCCTCGGCACCTCCCCGGAAGAGGACCCCGTGGGGCACCACAACAGCCAGCTTCCCCTCGTCGTTGAGGGTCGAGACCATATGTTCGACGAAGGCGAAGTCGCCCTTGGTCTTAGGTGGGATGCCATAACGGAACCTGCCGAACCCGTCTTCTTCGGCCACCTCGCGACCCCAGTTGTCGAGGGAGAAGGGAGGATTGGCGATCTCGCGATCGAAGAGCATCAGCTGCCCGTCAACGAGGAACTTGGGGTCCCTGATGACGTCTCCCTTCCTGATGTCGGCGTCCGGGAAGCCGTGGAGGAGCATGTTCATTTTGCAAATGCCCCAGGTGCCGATATTCTTCTCCTGGCCGCACAAGGTGAGGTTCTTGGGGTTGCCTCCGTTTCGCTCTACGTAATGGGCGCTCTCGATGAGCATGCCTCCCGAGCCGACGGTGGGATCGCACATCCTCATCCCCTCCTGGGGATCGAGGAGAGCCACCAGGAGCTGGACGACCTTCCTGGGGGTGTAGAACTCGCCGCCTTTCTTGCCGGCGTCGTCGGCGAACTTCTCGATCAAGAATTCGTAGACCCTGCCGAGGAGATCAGGCTCAGCAAGATCACGATTTTTCATAGGAATGGTGGAAAAGTGCTGGATAAGCTGGAGGAGGGTGGTGTCCCGCTGCTTGGCGTCGCCCAGCTTATCGGCATTGAAGTCGATGGAGGCGAGGACTCCTTCCATGAGCGGGTTAGCATCCTCGAGCTCAGCACAAGCCTTGTTCAGCTCGTCGCCAACCTGGATCGATACCTTCCTGATGTTATCCCACCGGGCTCGTTCGGGGACGAAGAACTGGTGCTCATCGGGATCGTTCCAGGCGAGGTCCTTGTCGCCGGTCTCTTTTTCGATCTTCTCGGCCTCCTCCTCGAAGACGTCGGAGAGCCGCTTGAGGAAGAGCAGGCCGAATATGTAGTTCTTGTAATCAGCAGAGTCGATGGATCCACGGAGGATGTCCGCCGCCTGCCATACCTTTGAATTCAGTTCATGATACGTGAGCTTATTCAAGACAAATCACCCCATAACACGCCTGACGATCGCTTCCTTGATCCCGTTCCGCAGTTCCAGCTCTTTCTTGAGGACATCCTCGTACTCCCATGCGGCTCGTAGATAACGGCTCAGAGCTTTTTGCTGTTCGATGGGTGGGACCGGTATCGGCAAATCGAGCAGCGATTTGGTGTTGATGCCCTTGATCGTAGCTCCCCCCGCCCGAGCTTCAAGCTCCCTAAGACCCCTGGGGCTGTTGAGGTAGGCAACGACGATCTCGGGCAGAACCTCATCGGATAGAGCGACAGATACCAAGTTTGCGCTGATCACGAAACCCGCCGCCCGTTCGTCAACTAGCGCCCCCCGGAAATTGGTACCTTTGATGGTGACCACCACATCGTCCTGAGTGATCCGAGACTTTTCCAGGAGATCGGTCTTCCTGACGGAGACGCGATCCACCGTCTCGGAGATTATCTTCCCGCCCTGGACGTCTTTGAGGGTGACAAAAGGCACAACGACGTCCTCACCGTGCATGTAATATGAGGACAGCCCCCGCTTAACGACCCCCAGATCGCCCAATCGTTTAATGGGTACATTATCGGACACTATTCCACCGGGAGCGAGTTCCATTTAGGTAATCTCCTACGACAATAAAATAGATGATACTATGCCTGGTATAAATAGTTTCTGCGAGTCTCAAGTTATCTTGTATTGAGTAATTAGTTTTCAATATTGTTGGTAATTAGATACGACATGAAAAGCTATATATAGGGTCCGAGATCTACCCCTATCCCGTAAACACCTGCTGGAGGGGGACCAGCAGATTATGGGGGTAAGTAACGCAAACCACCAGAATAGTGAGTTTCAGGCTGCGTGTACCAGACGCAGCCCGGTTAGAACTGCACGCAAAAACTTGGGATCAGACAGTAAGCGACGTTTGCCGGGGGGCAGTCACCGCTTATCTGAACGATCGAGACCGACGTGATAGGGGGAAACTAACACGCCAGCACTAGTAGGTAGTACTGTTGGGGATATAAGCTTTTTTTCGGCTACGCCAGCAAAGCACCCAGCTGCTCTAACAAAGAGGTTTAGGCGCCCACCAATTCCAACTCGCGCTGAGCTGCTGGAAGAGATCAAGCGACGAGACGAGCTGATCGAAGAGCTGGAGGACAAGCTCGCCGAACTCCGAGAGTTGGAGATCGCCACTAGATTCGAAAGGGGGCGATGACTCGGCCGAGACTACCGATTTGGTGAGGGATCACTACCACCGTCCCGAAGTCAGGGAAATCGTCCTCCGAATGTGCCGCGACGGGCAGGGGAGCGGCCTCCGAGCCCTCAACGGCGACAACGGGTGGTATAAAACCCTCCCGGATGGCAAGGTCAGGCTCCGAGGGCCCGAAGATTACGACGACACCACCGCGAAAAGCCGGAGCATCTACATCACCGCTGACGTCTTCGAGCCCGGGGTCTTAGAACGCTCGGAGAAGTGGGTGGATCCCAAAGGTCGGCGCGGCGTGGGCCGGCCAGACCAACAAATCGGGACAAGAGGGGACCTCACGGCTTACACCTTGTTCGCTGATATCGACGTCGTCACCGATCCCGACGACATGATCGGCCAGTCCAAGATCTATCATGAAGGCAGAAAAGAGGCGGTCGAAGCCGCGGCTCAGTACCTGGTAAACTACCTGAAAGAGCATGGGGTATCGAAGGCCGTCCACGTAGCCTTCAGCGGTCAGGGGATCTACGTCATGATCCACCACAGCCTATCGAGAGCCCAGGCCGGCACAACTGCGGACTACAGGGACTCCGATTACAAGGCGTGGCTTCTTGCCTTCAACGCCTTCCTGGCAGACGTCGAACGCCGTTTCTTCGTGGACCATCCCGAGCACCTGGGACGGGTCAAGATCGACAAGCTGAACAACCAGAAACGGAAGGTGAAGTGTCTCCTGAGCGTCCATAAGACGCTCGACTTCGCGGTCGTCCCCCTGGATCCCGACAAGATCGAGATTGATTTCGAGGCGGCCCAGCTCCCTCTGTCTGACGAAGTGTTGGAGAGGGCGAGGGCCTGGTACCTGGACGAGGGGGACGATGCCGAACGTCGTGCTCTGGTGGAGCTGATCAGACCCTGCGCCGAAGAGGTCCAAGGCGAGATTCAGAAGAGGTCGTACTCCGGTGGAATACATCGGAGCGCGGTCCTTTTGGCGCCCGACGAGTGGTGTCCGTTCTACAGAAACCTCCTCGAGTACGGTGACACCGCGGGCAAACATCGAGCTCTGGGGGCGCTGGCGGCTTGGCTCTACCAAGCGGGCTGGCCCGAGGATGCCGCCTTCGGGTTGTGGAGCGAGGTGGCGGAACGGGCCGACGTCGACCCCCGGATTTTCGGGACGTCCTATGGCGTGATCCACTCGCCCAGCTGCGAGACGATCCAGAGCAAGAGCGCCGGTTACCCCCGGCTGGGGTTCGGCGATCTCGATGTCTGCCGCCCAGACGACGGGTGCAACGGATGTAAGTGGCCCGGCCAGTACGGGAATGTCGCCAGGAAGTTCAGAGACGGCGAGGAGCTCGATCGGATCGAGAAAGCTCTGGAGACGGTGAAGGACCTCCCGGAGAAAGTGAATACTGATCCTGGGACGCCGTACGAGTCTCCGTACATCGAAGCTCTGGCGGTCATCAGGGACGAGAGGCCCGGCGAGTGGGAACGGTTGAGGGCAGCTTTCAGCAGAGCCGAGATATCTCTTCGGAGTCTGGGGAAGGCCCTCGATAAAGAGAGGGAGATGTCCCGAGCCGCAGCTGAACTCCACCAGAACGAAGATCCGAACCCCAGAGAGGAGATACCTCAACCCATCAGAGATAAGGCCTTGGAGATTCTGGAAGAGGGCGACCCGATCGGCTACATTATGGACGAGTACCGGAAGCGGCACGTCGGAGACGAGAAGCTGGGGAAGGTCCTGATCCTCTCAGAGGCCTCGTCGAAGATCGAGAACTCCCAGGGGCTTCAGCCCAAGCTATCGGGACGGAGCGGTGGCGGCAAGACCCACGCCTGCAGATCGATGATCCACCTGATCCCGCCCTGGAAGGTGAAGAAGACCTCGGTGAGCGCTAAAGCCCTCTACTACCTCACCGACCTTCAGCCCGGGACGATAATCTTCTCTGACGATATCGAGATGGGATCCGACCTGGAATCGACATTGAAACGTTCCATGACCAACTACCAGGAGAAGACCACTCACATCACCCTGGACAAGGATCGGCAGCCGGTTACCAAGGAGATACCCGAGAGGACTACCTGGTGGTTGACGTCGGTGGGTGACGACAGCATGTCTGACGAGCTGGTGAACCGCATGTACTCTCTAAACGTCGAGGACGGGCCGGAAGTGGACAGGCTCGTCGACGAGCATCAGGCGCGCCAGGCAGTGAACGGCCAGCCGGAGTTCGACGTCACTGAGGAGGTCATGGTGTGCAGGGCCATATTCCAGATCATCGCAGAGAACGGACCCTACAAGGTCGCCATACCCTTCAGCGAACGGATCGAGTTTGCCGACGTCTCCGATCGGCGGAACAGGCCGAGGTTCAATGATCTCGTGAGGGCTTCGGCGGTGATGAACTGCCTGCAGCGAGAGACCAACGAGAACGGCGAGCTCGTGGCTTCAGAGGCGGACTTCAGGTTCGCCCAGGATCTTTTCACTGAAAGGGCTGCCAACCTGATCCACAAGCTGAACGACGTCGAGCTGGCGCTGGCGAGGTTCGTATCGGAACGAAAACGGGCCACCATGTCAGATATACTGGCTGGGTTCAAGAAGCCCAACGGAAACGGCGGCTATTCCCGCACCTACATCCGCAAACTGTTGCACGGGAAAGATGGGAAGGGTGGGCTCCTCTCCAAGATCCCGGGGATGGACTGTTTCACAGAGACCGATACCATAGAGCGCGACGAAGGATCTCGTCAGTCCATCACTCAGAACGTCTACACCCTCACAAGCTGGAACGGGGGGACTCTAGCCGACTATTCTCGGGCTGTCACCCTCAAACCGCTACCTTTCAGCCCTGACACCTCTGACACCCCGCCGCCACCTCCGAGTACACTCCAAGAACCACGAGCTATAGATGCCCAGACACCACTGAAACCTCTATCAGAGAATCACAGGACAAAAAATAATCCGATAAAGGTGGGCAGAGGTGAGGGGGGCGTTTCTGAGGAATTATTTTCTCGTGTCGACCCCAAGAATGGGGTGTCAGAGGTGTCAGATGGTCGCATGGTATCGTTTTCGTCGAGTGACAGAGGAGTGTCAGGTCAGTTTCAGAGGGTGACACCCCCCTCCGATGCTGAACACCTCCCCGGACCGAGGACCGAGAAAGGTGAGCCCTCTTCGTCTGCAGGACAAGACCCTGGGGCCGGTCACAATTCGATTCATCCCGATGTAGAAAGGATTCTGGACCTGCACGTCAGGAGGCTCGAACCTGCTGTTCCGTTCGTGATCGCTCACGGTAACAGCAACGGGTTCACACCAGGAGATATCCTCCGGGCTGTGAAGGCAAAGGGCTGGAAGGCCATGCAGACCGAGGTTCAGGGCCAAAAGCGGGAGGGATGGCTTCCAGCTGAAGCCTGGGAAAGACGGGGTTGTTCCTCGGAGGCGGGAGCGATATGAAATCCGATAAAGCCTGCAAAATAGTGAGCGGCGAGATGAAGTATTCTCTCCGGCAGTTCAAGGAGGACCTGCACCGAGACATCGATTGCGAAGAGGATGACGAAGTGACCCGGGAGGCGTTTTTCGACCTCTACATGAATGTGATCTACCTCTCCTGCATTGACTTCAGCTTCAGAGACATCGTGAAGGTGCTCACCACTGAGGCCTACCCGGACTTGCCTAGAGACCTCGCCCGGAACATCGTCCGGGATATACGAGCCGGCTGTAAAGAGGAGATCAAAGTCATGAGGGCCATATGGATGAGGAAGTATTGCGATTTCATAGCCCTGGGGGCATCGGAAGAAAAGGCATTGGATCTACTCAACCGCTGGATCCGGGAGGAGTTTTAGGCGATGACGAAAGACGTCGAGACGAGAGACCGGTTCGTCGAGCTGAGGGCCGAAGGCCACACCTTAACCAAGATCGTCGAAGAGCTGGACATATCCTACAACACCGCCGTCAACTGGAACCGGGCCTACTTTGAACAGATCAAGGCGGCCCGAGCCATCAAGCTCGAGGAACTTCAGGAGAAGTACATGATCTCCAAGGAGAAGAAGATCGAACTCTTAGGCGAGCGGCTTCTTGCCGTCAAGGAGGAGCTGGCCAGGCGGGACTTATCAGACGTCCCGACGTCCAAGCTCTTCGACATGCTCCTGAAATGCCAGGCAGCCCTGGAGAAGGAGGCGGTCAGGCTCGTTTTCATGACCGAGGAGGACATCGAGCGGGCTAAGACGAAGCGGCTCTATCACGAGGAGCTTTACAAGGGCATGGTCTGAAAATTGGGTAATTTATGGGTAAGAATTGTGGAACAACCGAGTTCTACGGGTAGGAGATCTATGGCCATCCGACCGCCGGAAGACCCGTACTTGAGGAAGGGCAAACCCAAAGTGGACCCCTTCGCCTCTAAGGCCGAGTCGCTCCCCGAGCTGCTGAACCGAGGCCACCAGCTCCTCCTGGAGCTTGATAGGCAGCATCAACGGATCCACAGCGAGGTCAAGAGCGCTTTGAGGCCCGAACCCCAGGCTTGGAAGGGGGCACGGCTGGCGAAGGGCGACTATGACAAGGCCTATGCTGAGCTTTTGGCTCTGAGTAAACGGGTCAACGTCATCCTATCCGAGGAGCACCCCGAACTATTGCAGAACGATCCCGAGGCGGCGGGGAGCTTCGGTTTTGCGGAAGCTCCCGGATGGGGCAAACGACGAGATAGGCGATAGCTGGGGATGTTTGGGGGGTAGAGGGTTGAGGAGGATGTTCTGGGGCTCTGGAACAAACATAGAGCAATCGTGTAGCATTAAACCAAGCTTAGTCGAACCGAGGCTTAACATGAAATTTTTAGCGGGCCGGGAAGGGCTTGCGCCTGATATGCTTGGCTTTTCAAGGTTTTGATCTCGTCCCATGGGTCATCGGTTAAGAGCAGAATCGCGATGAGGCAGCGATCTCGGTAGCAAGTACGGTGAGATTGGCTTGGTCAAAAAGGCTACAGCAAGTCAGTCTTGAAATCGGATCAAATCTAGATGACGCATAATTCGTGTTAAAATGGCAATATTATGTAGCTTAAATTCCTTAACCGATGACCCATGGATCTCGTCCATGGTCACCTGACGCCATTTCAACGATTAGCTTGACGGGAAGGGCTTCAAGTTGACAGTATCTTGACAGAGGAAGGGCAATAATCGGAAGCATGAGACCCGTTCTAGGTGGCTGTAACCGAGGAGCAAATTGACATCTGCCCCGCCACCCAAAAATGGATGGGGCCGGAGAATGAAACTATCCGGAGGCGAGATCAAGCGGATGGGGGATGATGTCGAGACCCTGAAAGCTTAACAGCCCATCTATAAACTCCGGCCAGTTCATGAATGAACCGGCTGAGACCCTGAGGGTCTTTAGATCTAGACCTGGGGGGTAAGTTTGCGAGACACGATTCTGATTCTATAAGTCCCAGAGAATTCCGAAGTTATTAATAATCGAGATATAATTTGAGTTTTATGAGAGAGGCCGTAGTTGGTGGGCTAAACGACGATCAGCTTGAGATGGCAAATATTCTCCGTCGCCTTGGTGTCCAGATCAATGTAGCCAAGCTGATAACCTACCTGGCAGCTGCCGGCGAGTCCACATCCAGGGAGATCGAGATGGGCGCTGGACTGAGGCAGCCGGAGGTCAGCATAGCGATGCGTACGCTTCGTCGCGAGAACTGGGTCCGAGAATATGATGTAAAGGCCGCAGGGAAAGGCAGACCTCACAAGGTTTACGCCCTCACCACGCCCTTAGACGAGATCATAGGGCTCATCGAGGAAGGTAAAAGGAAAGACTCTGCCCAGGCTATCGAAAGCGTGCAAAAGCTGAGAGGCCTGGCGACGACCTTGGGAGGCAGGACCATTGAAGCTTGAGATGCAGATGGGCGAGAGTTAGGATAGATGGTTGTCCGGGAGGGAATGCCTTTCGGTTCCCTCCTAGCAGAGCGGTTGGTCTTGCCTCCCATCTCACGCGAAACGAGACGGCGGTAGTCCCCAAGGATGGCGCCCAGGTGGTTCCAGTTCTATCTTACTAAAAATCCATATTCTTGAACTCTTCCAGCTCTTCAGCTGTGAAGAAATCCTGCCATTTGACGGGCCTGATTTCGAGGACCAATTTTCCGCCCCTCTCAGCCCTCTCTAAATACACCAGCCCGTTCTTCTCCAGCCTCTTGACCGATCCGTAAGCCTTACCAGTTGACCAATTCAGCTGCTTAGCCAGCTCATAGGCGTTTAATCCTGGTCTTCGATTAATTAAGTCGTACATAGTCCAGTCGGTGTCAGCTCCCTTTTTGCGGGTTGCCTCGGCGGCGTAGCTAACTTCTCTGGTTTGGACTTCTGGGGGGGCGGTCAAAAGCACGGATATTTTCTCCTTTTAAATCTCTGTCACCAGCATATTATGTTATAGCTATATCAATGTTATGGCTAAAGAATGTATTCAATCGATATTAATAGTAATTTGTTCAATTTGGGATATGTTTTGATGACATATAGATATGATATATCATCTAAATATGAATTTAATCTATTTTGGCATAATCTAAAAAACCAACAGATATAAATAGGCCCTCAAATATTGGTAGAAGGGGAGATAAAACTTGACTGATGAGCTGACTGAATTAGATAAGGCGATTTTAGCCAGTATTTGTGCGGCTACTGGTGGGAGCAAAGCTGCACACGTTCCCAAGCAATATTTCATGAGAAAATTCCAAAAGCAATCAAAATTAGCAAAGAGGGCGTTGCATAGATTGGTCTCTTTAGGGTATGTGGTTCAACACCCCACCGGTGGAGAGATGACTTACGAACTGACACAACGCGGTTTTGAGGTATGCAAGGCGATCAGAGACAAACTCCGTGATTTGAAGGTTTAGTCAGGGTCTTTTCAGCAGCTCCTCGATCTCCTCCTGCTTCGGTGGACTCTCCAGGCCACGATAACACAAGTGTTCCGCTTTCTGCATAAAACGGAAGTCACGTAACCCTATTCGGAAGTCGGATAGTAACCCAAACCTTTTTTGCAATGTAGGACGTACTTATCTCTAGAAGGTGGGCTCGACGAGACCAACCCCTGGGAGGTGTAGCGTGATGGTCACCGAAGAAGAGTTCAAAGAGGAAGTCATCGGTCTGGCCAAGGAATTGCGACTGGAACCCAAGGAAATCCAAATCAGGAAGGTGAACAAAAATGGGCCAGCCGATCATCCAAAAGGGAGGCTGGCCTTTGACCCCTCAATTCTGGACCTGTCCGGCAAAGAGCGAGCAAAGATCATACTGCAAGAACTGATCCACCTCCGATAGCCCACCCACGGGGGGGGGAGATACCACGCCCTAAAGGTGTATAGTAGCATACCAGTAACCTTTGGTGCGGGGGAACTCACCCCCGCACGTAGAATCTTATGATAGAGTTGAGATTAGTCTACCGAACATGCTGCAACCAGGCTAGCTATCCTTATAATCAAAAAGTCTATAATCGTGTAGTGTGTCTTATATCGCATAACGAATGGTTAACTAGATTGGGGGGGTGTTCCAGTTGCATAAAAAGATCTGTACATGTTCAGCGATTTTCCTGATCTGTGCAAGCCTCTTAGTGGCTCCAGCCCTAGGTCTCTCAACGACGGCTACCACTGGAGTTGGCGGTAAAGCAACTTCAGCAACGACTAAATGCGACCTTGACGCGTCTGCCAAATTTTATGAAAAGACCTTGGGCAGCACTGGCGCGATATATCAGAAAGCCGAGATGTCCGGAACTGGCGAGAATAGCATGGAAAAAAGAGCATCAGGAAACGGATATGCTGTGATGAGCGCTGTTGGTGCCTCCGGTACAGTCAACTCTAAGATGTCCACCGAGACGTCAGGTGATGGTGCAGTTATCAACTCTAAGTCCGATATATCCTCTGGAGATGCAGGATATATCGCCTCGGCCTCGTCCACCCAAGCGAACGAAATGGCCACGTTGGGTTGGTTCTCAGGGGAAGGAGGTCATTTAAGTTCGGATACGACTTCGATTGCTTTCGATAGGGCCTTCGTTGGAGGATCAGCCGATATACTGGGTGTCAACTGCCTTGACGGAGAGATATCAAACAACGTAGCATCTGGAGGGGATGTTCTCATGAAGCTGGACGGCCTCTATGGGGCATCCCCAGGCAAACTTGGCGACTTTGGTATGCTGGCCATCAACAGCGAGAAGTCGAATGCCCGCGGCAGAACAAACCCACCCAGCACTCCATCTAGCCCTGCTCTCGGTGATCCGAATTCGTATAAGCTTGCCGGCTGGAGATGGGTCAATAATCCGAACATCCAACTCTACGTAAAAGATGATACGTATCTAGCAACAACAAAAGTATCATCTTCAGATGCTAAATATGCGATATCTGGTGCTGCAGAAACATGGGACGCGGCTGTCACAAAACAGTCCCTTTTCAATGATAACGTGATAGTCTCAACGAGTGTGAACACCGACAAATATGACGCCAAAAATGTGCATGCTTGGAAGCCGATCTCCTCAAGCGCTATAGCTTATGCTAGGACCTACTACTACACCAACCAATTTGTAACTGGCGCTGATGGTAAGAGGTACTATAAAGCTAGAGAGTCTGACGTCTGTTACAACACCAATTTCGGTTGGAGTACATCTGGAACGCCTGGCACCACCTACACTAGCGGGCAGGCAATCGATGTTCAAACCGTAGCGCTCCATGAGTTGGGTCACACTCTTGGCCTAGGCGACATCTACGGCACCAATCTCGCTTGGGATACTTCCCAGATCATGAACTCGTACAATGATATTCAGCGGACCCTCGGAGCAGGCGATAAAAAGGGCATCCAGACGTTGTACGGCACGTAGAGCAGGATCTCTATAAAGAGATCCTCTCTTTCATATTTCTGTTATTTCCGCTCGTGTCTTCTACACTCAGCTCGACGATGTACTCCGCGGGATTTACTGAAATCTTATCAAGCCTCAGTTTATAGTGATGAATAGGCGATCGCGTAAGCAATATAGTTGGATACGGTTCCATTCCTCTATCAAGGTTCAAGTTGAAGAAGCGGAGGGTGGATAAGCCTTCTTTCAATGTAACGTTGCTCTTCACGTAATCCCCGTAGGACTTTTGTGGCTGGACTACACCGAGCAACTCCCTGGACATATAATGCGTGAAACCATCGGTGCCGAGAAGGGCATGAAACTCGCCGTCCTCTCCAAAGTACGCGACAGCATCGATAGGGATACTTTCAGGCTCAACCGTTAGGGTGCATGGTGCAAGATAGGTCATGTAGGGCTCTCTATCGGGGGAGACGCCAACGGTGTTGAAGGCGAATATGGGCTCAAATGTGACGGTACTGTTGCTCACCTGTAATACCTCGAGCGGCCAGGAGAGGGTAAGGTTCGCTCTGCCGCCCTCGATCAGCCTTTGCTCGGACCAAAGGACGTCTAGGCGCTCCGCGTCTACGATCTGCATCGAGGCTCTCGCCAAGTCTCCGTCCGGATCAGTTATCATCGCCTCTGCGACTAAGGCCTCTTGTTCCGACTTCAGGACGAGATCGACCGTCGGCATAGCGGAAATTCCCACGGCCACGATCGACCAATCGGTCTCGTTGCTCGGATAGAGCAGATCCCAGGAAACAATGCGGTTCGGATTTCTTGAGACTATACAAGACCTGCCAAAAGAGGTATTGGATAGATCGGCCCCCACGTATACATTTGAGAACTCAAAGAGGCACACAAAAAAGTCGCCGTATAAAGTGATGTCTGGAATGTCGATCTCCGCCCAGGCCAGCTCGTCCCCGAAATAAGATTTGGGATTGTCGGCTCTGCTGTAGAGTAGGTCGAAATTCTCATCCCAGATCTCCAAAACGATGAGATCCTGGCTCGACTCTGGATTCAGCCTTCCCGATATCGCTATCTTCGAGAGGGTCCAATTACTGCTCGGAGGGGTGAATAGAACGGCATGACCTCTGCTGCTATCGATCCACATTCCGTCTTCTGGAGTGCCGTCATCGTAACGGAGCAAGGCTGAATTTCCCGCTACCTGCCCCTGGCAACATAACAGGCTGCAAAGAATTAGGGTACCCAATAGTCCTTTCATATTCATATTGCACCCTCTTCAAGAAATATGTAGTCACAACTCTGGGATCGTGTGAAGTTGGGATCGTCGCCCATGCAGCATTCGAGCCAATCGACTTCCTGCTCGGTCTTGTTTATCCCAGGAGAAGCCATCGAGATATGACGCTGGATGCTGAAAGTCCCAGCATATCGCTCTTCAGATTCGCTGGCTAGCTCTCTGTCCGAGGACTGCCTGTACTTCAGGATGACAAGACCTGTGGAATATGAATCGAGGTCGTAATCTGTGGTCTTGGCGGGCCTGAATATGTCCTCAAGAATGGTATTCGTCGTATCGTTCAGCAGAGCTTCGAACCAGGTATTGTTGAGATCCAGATCGCATGTCCTATCCTTTCGGAAGTCCGTCGTGTAGAGGTGCTGAGATCCTACATAGTCCAGGTTGTTGCCGAAGATCTCGCGATCGTTCATGCCCCGGCCCACGTAATCGGTGCTCCTTTTCGATGTCAGCGATACGGGCCAAGTCTCGTTCACCGTCAGGGTATAATCCTGGCCACCAGGAAGCTTTTCAAGCTCGGATTCCCATGGGATTTTGTCATCTGCGCTGAGGGTTATGCTCTCCTCGGTATCCAGAGTCCCCTCCTTCGCCGAGATCCGTTCCCTCATCCGAACATCGTTGACATCGATCTCGGTGTACCGGCGATAAGTCCCATCTCCCAAGGCGAATCCTGAAAGCTCAAAAGATGCATTCATGCTCCTTCGATAGCCTGTGGTCCAGCCTGTTTCATCCTCGCTGACCTCGTAAAAAGAGCATAATGCTGATAACGAGGAAATCAACAGGACCAGAAGCACGAATATAAACCCACGTTTCCGAGATCCTGCGTCAATATGCCTTCTTGCCATAGATCGCCTCGCAAAGTTTCACAGTTCGTGGGTCAGAGTTTTGGAGTTATCAGGATGCAATTGCCAAACTAGATTAAGTAATCTTTGTGCAGTATAGCAATTCAGATCTCGAACCCCTCGTAGCTCTTCCGCCGGTGGTTGATATCGGCCTTAAGGTAGATCGAGGTCGTCTTCAGGTCGGTGTGGCCAAGCTGGGCCTGAAGGTCATTCAATGGGACACCGCTATCCAAAGCGGCCACAGCATGTAGGTGGCGCAAGGTGTGCGGGCTGACGATGTTCATCGGCCTGCCATCTTTGGATGTCGCATACGGTCTCTGGACACCAGCAGAGAGGGCTGCCTTGTCGATCACCATCCGAATCCAGCGCTGGGATATGTGCTTCGAAGGATCCCGACCTGGGAACAGCCAGACGGAACCTTCGGGCAGGCTCTTGACCCATCTCTCCAGGTCAGGGATCATGGGCTCGGGGACGATCACGTCTCGGTATTGGCGGGTCTTCGTCCGGCCTGCATGAATGTGGATCTCGCCTTTAACTGTATCAACATCTTCAAGTTTGGTGCCGACCAGTTCCTCGACCCGGCATCCTGTACCGAAGAGGAGCCTGATAACGATTCGGTCCCGCTCGGATTCCACCTTATTGACCAACTTCCTAAAGTCATCAACACTGATGAGTTTTGTGACTGCCATGATCAATATGTAGCGGCTCGTTCTATAAGTTACTTCCGATATTTGCCATATTCGGAAGTCGGGCATTGATCTAAACCTTTTTTGCTAAGTATCTAGTTCTATGATATTATCTCCACTAGATCAGAGCAATATCACAGAACAAGAATGGCTTGTCGGGTCTCTTTCCGGAATCTACTTTTATTCCTAGTTTCACGAGCCATTCCTAAGAGCAAGAGATTATACCCATTGTTTAACGATCCGTTAAACCAGGCATAGATATTTAACCAATAGTTAAACAATTGGTTAAACATGCCATTCTTAGGGGTCAAGATCTCGGCAGAGCTGGAGACCCTGATCGATGAAGAGGTTAAACGCTCCGAGAAGTCCAAAAGCGATATCGCAAGAGATGCGTTAAACCAATATTTTAACGTCGCAATCCCTGAAGGTACGGGCTTAATAGTATTTGATAAAAATGAGCTTATAGATCTTATTGACAGCAGATTAGCGATTAAACCCGATGTTAAACCAGAAGTTAAAACCGAAGGTTTAACGGTTAAACCAGAAATTAAACAAGACGTTAAACTGGTTAAACCAGAAGTTAAACCCGAAGGTTCAAAGGTTAAACCAGAAATTAAACAAGACGTTAAACCGGTTAAACCTGATGTTAAACCAATGGTTAAACCTGAAGTAAAACCAACGCCCTTAGAGGATCCCGTAACCACCGCGAAGAGGTTCATCCTCACCGAACTGGAGGGGGGGAGGGAGCCGACGGCGGCGGAGGTGGCCGAGGCGGTGGAGATGGATCCAAAGCGGCTGGGAACTCTTTTGGGACGGGCTGGGATCAAGGCCCGGAGCGTCCACAGGGGCGGGGTGAAAGCAAGGCGATATACCTTCGACCTGAAGGAGAAAATCGAGGAGATACTTACGGCCGAGAGTGACAAAAGCGACAGAGGGACGGCAGATCAGAGGCGGTAAAAATGCCAGACGAGACACCTACCACAACCCCCGCGGAGGGGGAGACGAAAGCAAAGCCCAAGACGAAAACCCCAGGAGGACCAAACTTCCTACCCGATATGCTGGGCCAGAAAGTCCTGGCTCGACTGGTGGATGGCAGACCGATAAATGCCACCCTGGAAGCGTTCAACGCCTACGAGCTGTTATTCGACCTCGGCCACGGGAAGATGATGATGGTCTTCAAGCACGCGGTAAGCTCCATCGAGTTCACGAAGAAAACGAAGGAATGAGGTACACGGTACCGGTTCTAAGAGGGGTTTGTGCCGGCAACCCCTCCCCGCCCCCATCTCAACAGTTATGTGACTCTACCCCAGAATTTATATGAGATAGTCACATAACTACATACCATGAAGAACATCCACCGAACCGCCAGCGGCCGAAAATCCAAGGAGCTGAGAGCGGAGGCGAGGACCTGGAGAGAGAAGGCCCAAAATATCCGGGACGCGGCCCCCGAGCTGGAGCCTGCGGCGAGGCTACGAGAAGAGGAGGCCCGAAGGCTGGAGGGCGAGGCCCTGGTGGCCCTGGAGCGGGCGAAGCTGGAAGCGGTGACCGTCTACCTCGGCGGTGTGAAGAAGACCACGGCGAAGGGGACGAAGACCTATCGATACTATTTCGCGTCCTGGAGGGTGGGGGATAAGGTCGTCAACAAGTACATCGGCTCCCCTCGGAAGATGACCATTGTGGAGGCGACAGCGAAGGCGCGGGAGTTAAAGAGGCGGGACCTTCACCTCACCGTTTAGTTATGTGACTATCTCCGCCTTTTCATTTCATCGGATGGTCACATAACTAAAGTGCGTGGCGGACTGCCACTCCTCCGAGAGAGAGACGAGAGCGAAAATCGAGCCTAGAAGAGCCAGAACCAAAACCGCCAGAACGACGGAGAGACAACTAACCACGACGACGACGACATACGACGACCGGGGAAACGTATTATTTTTCGCCTACAAATCTTGATCGCCTACGATACGGGCCGGGGCCGAGCCCCTCAATCCTCTCCATCCCAGGGGACGGCCCACCTCCGGGGCCGTGGCACGGTGCCACGATCCCCACCACCTCCGGCGGCGACTGGCTGAGGCTGGCCTCCGGTCGGTTCTTTTTCCCTCTCCCTCCGGGGACTGGGGACGACGAGCCTCCTAATGCCCCCCACCACCTCCGAGGAGGCCCGTAGGATACCTCTGGCGGCGTCCATGGCGCGGTGGACGGTCTTTCGGTCCAGCTTGCGGCCTTCTATCGTCTCCAAGACCGTTCCTGCCTCTGTGGACTTTATAGCGGCTTTCCCGGTCTGCTGCGCATGGGCGGCGATGGCTTCGCCTCTCTTCTGGTTCAGGGTCTTGGTGTCGTATCGGAGTGGGCTTCCGGGTTCTGGCGTGGCGGCGGTGGAGGGCGAGTCTCGGATCATGGCCGCCGCCGCTTTGATCCTTGCGTTGATGACGAGCGGCTTATCTTCAGGATCGGCTTTTCGGATCCTATCCTCGGATTCGCGAAAAAAGCGGGCCGACTCCGCCCCCGGCTGGACGGCCCGGAGGGCTTCGATGACTACGTTCAGGGTCTCGGCGTCGTCCTTGAGGTGGGCGGTCTCCCTCTCCTCCAACTCAGATATCCGGGCGTCCTTGCGGGCGATATCGGCCTCAAGCTGGCGGTTTCTCTCTCTGAGGAGGGCGTTCTCCTCCTCGACGGAAAGGTTTATCTTCGCAGAGACGTTACTAGTCTCTTGAAGAGTAACTGCAACCTCCGGTATGCTTGGACGGCGCCCGGAGGCTGTTTCCTCTTTACTCATTTTTCAGCCTCGCATGTTTCTGATGGCTTTGCTTACGACGCGTGATATATTAAAGATGACCCTCTAAAGGGGGAGATGGCTCCTCGTCCGAGGATCAACTCCAGGACCTCGACGGAAGCCCCCAGGTGGGCTTTAACGCCCCCTTCATCGTCTCATCTCACTTCTCACCTGTGGGCCGGGAACGCGGGGCTCGATACCGGGGGATCGAAACCTCTTTTACCCGTCGGGACCGTCACCACCTCCATAATGCAGATCCGAGTCGTCGACTCCCGGGCCGAGATAGCCACCGTGGACCCAGAGGAGAGGGTGTTTCATTTGACATTTCCTCTTACCACCGTCGCCCTCTTGGATCTGATGCAACGGTGCCCTAGTTTGGAGGCGATACAGGTTCCGCCATTCCAATTTAGAAATATGTTCAAGTCTTCTCGGTATTTTCTGGAGGCACGGGGGGTGACGTTTTTCGAGGGCACGATTCAGGGCTATAGATCGGACACGGGCGCCCACTACACCATCGACGACGCCTTTATCCTCCAGAGGGCGGGGGAGCTCCGGGCCGAGGGGCTGGACTCCGGGGAGATCGTCGCGAAGGTGGCGGCGGAGGCGGGGTATCGGCGGGGCTGGCGGGGTTTATTTTGGATTCGAGCACTAGATTTTAATCGAATTTTGATCGAGCCACGTTGCAATATCTGTGCGTCAGACGGGCGTTTTCAGGAATTGTTTTCCCCCCTCGCCAATATTGCTCAATATGGTCTACAGCGGCATCATCAAGATGCTGTATTCGTTGGCCGCAAATAGCACAGGTTGGATTTTTATCGAATAGGACCTCTTTAAGTTCGAGGGTAAAGCATCTAGGCTGTGATCTATATCCTGTTAAGACATCTTCTACTGTCTTCCTTGCTAGATCGAATCGCTTTTGAACTCGCTTTTTGTCACTGGTTCCTATGAGGATAGATTCGATAAATTCCTCATTAGATGCCATTAGATCAATTAGACCCTCTCTGATAGAATCTAAAGCGGCATATAGCTGATTCTTATCACAATCGGTAAAAACTCCCATCCAGACGTCATAGAGAGAATAATTGAACTTTTTTTTCTCCCATGATCCGTCTTTATCACCTTCGGTGCCAATATGATATCGTTTAAAGGCGTTTTCTCCGAAAATCGATTTAACTACTTGAACGGCATTCTTGAAGGCTGTGCGAAGGTCATTTGCATCTTTATCTGAAATGTATTGGTACCTTTCCATGTCATTATTAAGAAATAGGCGCATGGAAGGCTTATATTTCAAGTAAGTTGAATGATAGAAGGCTGCAAATCTTAGTACCAGCTCGACATCTTTCATCCGCTTATCTGGCTCGTTTAATTTTAATATCCATCTAAAGTCAGGGTCGGAGGATAATTCCCTTAAGAGATCCATGTAGGGTCCACGGTAAACGCAATTCCGTAACTCGGTGTCATTTAATGGGACTGAGCCGGTATTTAGACGTTCGAATATCTCAAACTTAAGATCCGAATCGCTTTCTTTTAGGATCGTGATGGTACGAATGTTATAATATTGAATCGCTTCTTGGCTAGCTTCATCTAGCTCTGCATAACGTTTCCTGTTTAATTCGGGGAATACTCGCAGGCCAGTTAACCAGAAATCTTCTTCGCCGGGAAATTTTCCATCGAGAAATGAGAAAAATGCTGTGAGACGTTGTTGTCCATCTATGACATACTCTTTGCCGTCCATCCCTTCTGCCAGATAAAAAATCGGAAGAGGTACTGATAATAGCGCAGATTCTATTAATTTGCTCGATTTTTTCCTATCCCATACAAATCGGCGCTGGAAATCTGGTTGAAGAATGAGTTTGCCCCTCTTCCATTTATTCCAAAGTGATATGATTTCAGGGTCCGATGATTGTGTAATTATAGATCGTTTATCCATCTCAGTTGCTATTGGCTGATCCTCTTCTGGCTCTTCTTCGAATTGGATTTCGTTTTCTTCCATCTAAAATCTCTCCTTGTTACTTTATCGTTTTAGGACCTCAACGATCCTGATCTCCTCATCAGTCAGCCCGTAAAGCTCGTAGACTAGAGCGTCGATCTGCTTATCGGTGGCTTCAATCTGGCGTTGTAGGAGGGTCTTTTCATGGGCGATCTTCGTCTCCGCCAGCCTCTTGTGGAGGTCCAGCATTCTCTCGACGAGGCTCACCATCTTATCGTGGCGGGCGACGTCGGCGGGGTCGGAGAAGTCGATGGTGCGGATGGGGATCTGTTGCACGTACATGGGCTTATATTCGAAATATCCGCCCCTCTTCGTGGAGGAGATAGAATGTATAACATAGTCGGCAACCTTTGAGTTCAATATGCTGAGCAGGTAGAGATCATCTGTTGGGATGATCGAGGTTTTGTCGTTCGAGTAAAATGCCGTGACGTCAAAAGCATAAGAAGCACTCCGAACGATGGCGGGAACGATTATCTTCGGCTTCTCGAACTCCGCGTAATAATCGCAAGCTCGTAGCTCCCACCAATATTCTCCTTTGTCATACCGCTTTTGGGCGGCTTCTGTAAACGGCATCAGATAACCAGCTACTGCGGGATAGTTCTGTTTGAGCCAACCTAGAGCATCTTTTGTATTATTGGACTTTTCTCGGGTCCAGCCTCTGGGCATCAAGATCAGGTACTTATCGCTATTTGGTGTTTGATACCGTTTGATATCCCGCCCGGCGAGGAAGGGCTTGATCAGCTCCGAGCTCTTCGGGTCTTCCCGGATCAGACGGGTCCGGGTCTCTTCGTCGATCACAAAGGCCTCGTTTAGGCCCGTGAGAACCCCGCGGTAAATCTTCCCCCCGACGTACTCGCCCAGGGGCGTCCCCGCCCGGCGGAGCTTTTCAAGGAGCCTCTTGGCCGATTCATCCACGAGAGACCAACCGGAGTCGTCGAGATCAGAAAGCTTCACCTGAAAGTGGTGTTCATCGACGTAATCCTTCAGATTGCCGAAGTCGAGGGTTTCCATTTCAGTAGCATCAAAGACATCGTGGGGCGCTTCCTTGGTGATGCGAATGATGCAGGGGTAGGTCGTCGCGTTCTGGAAAACCTGCAGGTCTCCAAAATCGACGATCTCCTCTATGTGTTGTCCTTTAAGCCAGACACGCAAAGGCAACCCGTAGTTGGCTCTCATCCACTTATTGGCTACTATGTAGGAGAAGATCCCCTTTGGACGCAGTAATGAGACTCCCTTCTCGATGAAGTAGGTGTAAAGATCGGCAATCCCATGATAAACCTGGTAGTGCTCCTGGAAGTATGCTTTAAACTCTCCCAGCCCCTCCTGTCTTACATAAGGCGGATTCCCGATCACGGCATCAAAACCACCCCGCCCCATGATATCCGGAAACTCCCCCTCCCAGTCGAAGGCGTTCACCCTGTAAATCACCTCCTCGTCGAAGAGAGAGGTCTGGCCGCCGTAGAAGTCGGGGCCGATGAGAGAGTTCCCGCACTTGATATTACGGCCGAGGTAGGGGAGGGCCCTCTCCTGGAAGAGCTTGAGCTGCTTTGAAAGCGTCTCCTCGTTCTCCCCCTCCAGGACCTTCAGGTGAAGGGAGAGCTTCGTCACCTCGACGGCCTGGGAGTCGATATCGACGCCGTAGATGTTATTGAGGAGGATCCTCCGCCTCTCCCTGGTGGTGAGCTTCCACTCCCCGCCCTTCGCCTCGAATATCGGGAACTCTGGAGACTGGTCTCTATTGGCCTCCTTCTTCTTCCCTCTTTTCTTATTCGGGCCGGTGTACCCGGCGGGTAGGAGGGCGAGGACCTCCTTTGAGGCGGGGGTCTTCCCCTCGTTTAGGAGGGGGACCAGCTTCTCGACATACCAGTCTCGATGCCAGTCCAGGAGCTTCTGATAGGCTCCGATCAGAAACGAGCCCGAACCACAGGCGGGATCGAGAACCCTCAGCTCCGCCGCCGTCGAGGGGGTCTGGCCTTCCAGAAGCTTTCCGACGGTGTTATCGACGATGTACTCGACGATGTAAGAGGGGGTGTAATAGACCCCTCCGGCCTTCCGGACTTCGGGTTTGTAATCGACATTGACCCGGCGGCCGGGCGAGACGGAGATAACCTTTCCGAGGAATTGCTCATAGACCTGGCCTAAGATCTCCGGGGGGAGGACGGAGAACTCATAAGGGCTGTCGGGATAGTAGATGCTCTTGATGATCTCTTTTAGGGGCTTATCGTCGATTTCGAGGCTGAGGGTTAGCTCGTCGGGAGGCTCCAGGCGGTCGGAGTCCTTCCCGAAATGGAATAGCCCGGCGTTGTATCGCTCGTCGGCCCGGCGGAAGAACTCGCAGAGCCTTGGATAGACCCTCGCCCCTTCGAGGAGGGACTGGAGCCAGCCGTACCTCTCGATCCCCCGATCTTCGCATATCCGGAGGAAGACTATCCGGTCGATCGTCCTTTGGACTGAGAAGTTCAACTCCCTGGTTGATAGATCGGGGTTTCGCAGGGCGATATTTCGGGCGAGAAGGTCTCGCCAGATCTCGATCTCTTGGAGGAAGGCGTTATCTACTCCGGCCGTCCCTCGTTTGCCCTTGGTGGACTCGGCGTATTTGTCAAAGGAGCCTTTCAGGATCTCATCTTTTGAGAAGATCGAGGCGATCTCATCCCATCGATCGACGTACTCTTTATAAGTGAAATATTTGACGCGGGCTACAGATGCCTTATCTGTCTTGGAGGGCTGAATCCGGCCGTCGTAGACCGCCAGCTCGTCGAAGTCGGTTAGGATTCCCAGGGGGAGCTTAGCAGACCACGAATAACGGCGGAGCTGGAAGGCGGAGCTGATATCGTCTTTGAGGTTGACGGAGGGCTTTTTGGCTTCAACAAAGAACTTGCGGGTTCCGCCTATCCGGAAACTGTAATCAGGGGCTTTGGTTGACCCCCCCACCTTCACGGCGTCTTCATGGAAGACGTCTTTGTAGGCCTCTGCATGGCCCTTTTCGTTATCTACATCCCATCCCAGGGCTTTGAAGAAGGGGTCGATGAACTCTCGTCGGAGCTGAGTCTCGTTATACTGGCCGGACCTGTAAGATTCGACGTTGCGGTCGAATCGCTCAACCAGATCCATTATCGCTTGTGGTGCTGTCAATTCTCCTTCGCCCTCCGGGGATGAGATTTATGGGGTAAATGATAAAAGTATCGAGAAACGATGTTCTCAAGGATGAAAGCGCTATGGTCCGATTTGTGTCTGCATATGCTCTCGGCTTGATCGGCGATCCGAGGGCGGTCGATGCACTGACCTACGTAGCAAGTAATGACAAGCACTCGTTGGTCCGAGAGGCGGCGGCGGAAGCGTTGGAGAAGATCCAAGCGGAGTAGCAAAAGCGAGCCGAGGGCGGGGCGGCGATCTTCTCCGGCTCCCTCTCCCTCCTCCGGCGGGGGTTCTGTGATATTGCCATGTCCAAGGCTGGAAGATGTCACAGAACTTATGCCAGGGCGGAACGGTTCGGGTTTTTGTGGGAAGGTTGACCGAAACCTTTTTTGTGTGTTACCACTACCACATTTCATAGGAGGCAAGAACTTGGGATTTCTGAAAGGCGTTCTCGGAGGCATGGGTTTTGTAGTAGGGATTATCGTTGTCTTTGTTATAATCCTAGCTTTGATCTTCGGAGGGTCGGACGATTCTGGTAGTTTGGGAAGTTCAGGTAGCACTTATACGGTTAAAGTAAACTACCCTGGTTCTTGGAGTGGATCAATAGGCGGAGCTGGCAACTCCAAAACAGTAGATGGGTATGGGAGCAAATCCCTGACTGTTGAAGGCTGGCCGGCGGTAGCAGTTATCCAAAAGCAGGACGGTGATAGCAGGACTATGGGCGTTGAAATCTGGAAAGGAGATAAAATGCTTAATAGCGGAAGTACCTCAGCAGCGTATGGGGTTGTATCAGTCTCTTCTTGATGGGTGGGGGCGGTCTTCTCCCCACCTCCTTCCCGCTGGTTATGTGACTCTATCCCATCGAAAGAGGCCGGATAGTCACATAACTACTTTTAAAAAGGATTTTGTTTTTCGATGTAAAATGTAAGTGATAATCCGGCTTACAGATTCAAAAAGATGATAATGGTATATATGGGTTTCCGGCTTTTTCGACCTCCATCACAAGGGCGCTAGATGCTGGTTCTATGGCAATTATTATAAGCCTTATCGTATGAATAGATTCTTTTCTCGTGAAGTAATATGGTAGGCTATTAAAGGGGATCTATTCCCTAATTATGGAGAATGAAGCAGTTTGTATCTTCGGCCCTTTGATCGGGCAGCAAGATCTTAAACAGACTAAATTACTAATAATCTTTTATAGTGAAATAGTTTATGATGATAGACAAAATCGGGAGAGGGGAAGAGCCGAAGACTGAAGACGGGCATATAACCCACTGTTCTTCCCCGTCTCAGTCGGCCAGCTCCGCTTCTATAGCTGCATACAACTCGGGATATTTTTCTTGGAGTCCTGGCTCGAGTATCTCCCGAATCTCGTTGCTTACTGAGAACCCCCTCGCGGGCCTCGTAGCCCCAAGATACGCCATCATAAGAGCCACCTGGATCGACCAGAACGAGACTCGACCGTTATTCGCCACCTCACCTATTAGCTCATGCAAGAGGTTCGTGTCTATAGTCGGAGCATCTGACATCCTACTCTGATCATCTTGGCTCTTAACTCCGACCTCCGACTGACCCCCACCGTCTTCGAAGATCGCATCGAGTCCGCGTTTCATTCGTTCCTTATCTCTCGGCATTGTACTTCACCACCTCTTCGGCAAGTTGTCGGTACGCTATACTGCCCGAAGAATCCGGGGCGTAGATGCTGATCGGCAAGCCTTCAACAGGCGCTTCTGCGAGGCTTATGTTGCGTGGGATTAGGGTCTCAAACACGATAGAATCGGCTTCCGGCTTATGCAGCCTTTCAATGGCCGTCTGGTGGACCATTTTGTGCAGGTTTGTTGCTGAGTACATCGTGATGAGGAAGAACCGACGCAAGTTCACTCCGAGGCGGATCTTCGATCTATCGAGCACCTTCAATAGCTGGGTCAAACCGTTGAGTGCATAGTACTCTGGTTGGAGTGGCACGAGCACGGAATCACTGGCCACTAAGGCGTTCAATGTGAGGACGTCTAGGCTGGGTGGGCAGTCCAAAAGTACGAAATCGTAATGGTCTTTGTCTAGCAGGTTCGTGAGTAGTGTCGATAGTATATGTTCTCGACCAACTTGGCCTGAAAGTTCCAACGTTGCGCCAGCGAGATCAAGATTGGCGGGAACCAGGTCGAGGTTCTCCACCGATGTTTTCAGAGGCGTTAGAGGTCCGTCTTCGAGCAATGAGTCGTAGATTGTGTATTCGAGCAGTCCCCGGTCGAATCCCAGGCCTTGAGTGCTGGCGGCTTGAGAGTCCATATCTATCAGCAAAGCTCTGTAACCCATCTCGGCGAGGAAACCGGAGAGGTTTATGGCTGTCGTTGTTTTGCCTACACCTCCCTTATGATTCGCTATGGTGATCCTCATATCTCTAACATCCGAGTTCCGACTTCTTAAATCTTACCTCCGACCTCCGATTGAACGTTGGCCTGGAGGTCCTTGGGCTATCCACCGGGGCGAGATCCTCCACAGGCGATGCAGTGGCGGGCTTGTTTTGGCGGTTGGGGGATCTTGTTGGCGGATACTGTCCACTAGCCCCCTACGTTATGTGACTATCAAACCATCTGCGTGGTGAGATAGTCACGTAACTTATACCGGAGCGCAACCTGTCGCCCTCGCCACCACTTCTGCAAAGTTAGCGTTTAAGGGTAAAAACGCTAACTTTTAATAAGTTCCACGCCCCCTCCTCCACCGTGGTTCCCAAGCTCATAACCCCAGCCGAGTTCAAAGCCCTCGTCGACTCAGTCCAAGGCCGGGACCGGCTCATCATCAAGCTCCTGGCGGGCACCGGCCTCAGGATCTCGGAATTGACCCGCCTGAAGAAGTCTGACCTGGACCTCGATACAGGGCTCATCCGGCTCCAGGCCCACAAAACGAAGACGAGGAAGTACCGGGACGTCGTGATCCCTGCTGCCCTGGTACCCGAGCTGAAGAGGTGGGTGAAGTCCTTCGACCACTCCGATTACGTCTTCCCCGGCCAGGGTATCGCCACCCCCATAGCAGCGTCGAGGATTCGCCAGATCGTCCACGAGGGAGCGGTGAAAGCGGGCGTCCAGAGGGCTTACGGCCGCGATAAGGACGGCAGGCCCCTCTACGTGGTCACCCCGCACACGCTGAGGCATTTCCATGCGGTCCTGGCCCTCGACCTCGGCATTCCGCTCAACGACCTCCAGGCTCAGTTGGGGCATACCGACCTGAAGACGACCTCTGTCTATCTCAAGGCCGACATCAACCACCGGCGGAAGAGTTACGAGGGGTTTGAGATCTGAAGGATACAAAACCGGATAATAGTGAGCTGCAGTTGTGGGTTGGATGCTAGCCATTGAAACAGATCTGTAGAACCTGTCTCGTGTATTTGATATGGTGGATCTCAATGAATGAGGCGAAAATTCGCGTTTTTCAACGTTTTGCAGTCTCGATCCGCAGATCCTTCTACACAAACCTTTAAGTTTATTAGGGTGTAAGTAGCACAGCGGAGGTGATAGTATATGAGAATTTATATACTATTTGCGATTGGATTGGCGTTATTGATGGGGGCCAGTCTTGCAGAGAACGTGGATATTGGAGACGTGGAGACGTTTAAGGCAGCATTGGAACAAGATGGGTTTACCGTGCAAGAAGGCAGGATAGGATATTTGGATCTGATTAGATTATGCGACTTGGGTATACTACCTTCTGCATATGGAAACAACCCTACCACGAAATATTTGACGTATTTTGTTCCACCAGCGCCTGGCTTTGAGGTGCCAGAATTATTCTCTAGGATAAGTCAGGCACTTGGAATGCCTCAGGACGCGTCCGCTTTTTGGTATCTTGATCCAGATGAAGCTCTTATTTTCATAGGGAGAACACCACCAGAATGCCGATACTTCAGCTTCGATCATTACTTGCTCTCAAGGACATATGAAAATGAGGCTCGGTGGATCTTTGCACCTTTGGAAGATACAGTAAACAATCTAGTGCCCCTTCATAGTAAGTTAACACGATTTTCTAAAAGCTTTACCGCTTTATCCTTGTTATTATTATTTCTCCAAATAATATATCGTCGAATTGCACTTGCCAATTCTGTATGATTCAAATAATTCGAGTTTCTTATGGCGAATTTTCTAAGTGCAGTGAAATGGCATTCTATGCGATTCAACCATGAGGCATTAGTTGGCAAGAATACAAGTTCGATATCATTCTTCTTGCACCATGATGTAACTTCGTCTTTTTTATGCGGAGAAAAGTTATCGAGTATAATATATAATTTCTCTTCATAGAGAGATCGGATGTACTTCAAGACGTGGAGGAACTCTCTCCATCGTTTCCGCTTCTTGATGTGACCATACAACTTGTCCGAATTGAGATCCAAAAATGCTATTAGATGTCGTACACCTTTATCTCTCGTATACGTCGCGGGCACAAGATCTGGTTTGACAACCCAGTTCTCACCAAGCTGAGGTCGAATTTCAAGTGGGCCAAATTCATCGATGCATATCACTCTTCCATCTGTAGGAGGAATGCGATACAATTCTATTATTTTTGTTTTTTTAATTTCAAAATCTGGATCGTTGGACTCCTTCCAAGTCTTGGTTCGACGATACTTGATTCCTCTTTCTTGTAGTATCCGTCTTATCGTCTCGTGGCTAACATAATCGATATCAGTATTGACGATAATGTAATCCTTGAGCTTGGGTAGAGACCACTCAGTAAACGGCAATCCAAGGTCTTGCGGTTTGGATAGAGCTATATCGATTATAATATTGCGTTGCTCGTTGCCGAATTTCGGCATGCTACCACAATTATCAGGCTCTTCGCTATTTCCTGTGGGTAATGGATAACCACTTATCATATGAGGTTATCGAATAAAAACCATGTCAATCTCACAAGAGGATCTTTTTAAGCTGGCCCTGAACTTGCAGCCGCCCTGGTATATCGATTCAATAGACTTCGACTTGGAGGAGAAACAACTCGACATCCACATAGATTTCAAACGAGGTGGTAAATTTCCATGTCCTCAATGCGGCAACTTCGAATGCGATGTTCACGATACTATCGATTGGATTTGGCGTCATCTTAACTTCTTCCAATTTAAGACATATCTTCATTGTCGAGTTCCCAGAACGAAATGCGAAAGCTGCGGTGTCAAGCTTATTGCAGTTCCTTGGGCTAGAAAAGGTAGTGGCTTTTCCCTCCTCATGGACTCTTTGATAATCTTAATGGCCCAACACATGCCTGTCAAGTCGGTAGCGGACTTGATCGGAGAACATGATACCCGGATCTGGCGAGTCCTGGAGCATTACGTTTCGAAAGCGAGATCAGAGGAGGACTTTTCAGAGGTAGAATCCGTCGGTGTCGATGAAACGTCCAGAGCAAAAGGTCATAACTACATATCCGTTTTTGTTGATTTGGATAAATCTAAAGTCATATATGTATGCGAAGGGAAAGATGCCAATGCGATCAAGTCGTTCAAATACGACCTTGAGGATCATAATGGATTAAGTAAGAATGTACGTCATTTTTGCTGCGACATGTCACCTGCGTTTATATCTGGAGTAACAAATAACTTTCCTAATTCTTCAATAACATTTGATAAGTTCCATGTGATGAAGCTTATGAACCAAGCTGTAGATCAAGTGCGACGTGAGGAGCAGTCTCAGAACAGCAACTTGAAGCGCACCAGATATATCTGGCTGAAAAATCCTGAGAAACTCACAAAAAAGCAGAAAGTTGAATTAGGGTCCCTTAGAGATATGAGATTAAAAACCATGCGAGCTTACAGCATCAAATTGAGCTTAAGAGATCTCTGGAACTTCAAAGACTCTCTTTTGGCAGAAGATTGGTTGAAACGATGGTATTTTTGGGCAACGCACTCCAGGCTGACCCCTGTTATTGAAATAGCAAAAACGATTAAGGCGCATTGGCATGGTATTCTGAACTATATAAATACTAGAATAGATAACGGAATCTTAGAAGGGATAAATAGCCTTATCCAATCAGCAAAAGATGCCGCGAGAGGCTTCAGGACAACAAAGAATTTTGTCACAACTATATATCTAAGATTGGGAAAACTCAAGTTCAATCTACCCACATGAAACAGCGAGGAGCCAATTATCATATTTCGATTCGAGGACTTCGAAACCACTTTCGTTGAATCCATGGATAACATATCTGACATAATCTACACTAAATCCAAAACTTTTGGCTATCTCAGGAACCCGCATCATTTGAGCGGATGCAAGAATGACTTGTGCACGCTTAACTTTGAAAGCATTGTTGGAACTTCTCAGAATTCTCTTAAGCCGGTTCCCTTCGTCATTCGTAATATCTCTAACGTATATGCACATACTTTAACCCCTTCTGATCCCTTTATTGGAGAAGGGGTATATTTAATAATATATAACTTATATCCCTGAAAAGTCTCGTTGAAAGAGCACTAGTTATCAATACCGAAGGAACTCCAAATGGGTCAGTAGGAGATCCATTCTATCAGACCACTGTGATTGTCGCTACGGCCGACAGAGGTATCGATCGACGAATCCGGGCGGCGGGCCTATCCGCAGGGTATTCGTCCGAGATATTCAACACCCAGGTGTTTCCATCCTCGATACTGAATATGGGCTCAGAGGAAAACTCTGATATGTTTCTCATGGTGATTCGCCCGGCCCTATACAAGGATGAGCAAGCTGGAGACGACTACCGCAATAACATACCGGCAGTTCTTCTCAGGATTACTCCCAATGAATCTACGGAACTTGATCCGTACGACTATCCAGAGTTGAGAGTCCGTGGGACGGGGACGACCGAGTTTGACCTTCTGGACGATCTCGAAGAGCTAAGGGTTGCGATCCTCAACAAACACAGTGGACTGACTGCTAGAGAGCTTCCGACCAGTATATTCGCCCAACCGGGAATCGATGGTATTCAGAGAGGAATTAATGCCATGGGCCCTGACAACGATGCCTGCTATCTATGGTCAGCAAATCAAACCGTCTCTTCGCCGACACCGCCCTTCCCTGATCTATCACAGTACTATGGTTTCTTGCGAGATCCACCAATTACATTGGGCAACGATATCGATGAGTTCATAATCGTCTATGGGGTCAACCATGTAGCAACAGGGAAGGCTACGTACTCAAACTTCGCCCTCTATGGAGCGGATATATGGAATGGCGTCAAAGCAGTCACCGACGCGGATTTCACAGGATCTGCTGAAGAGTACCTCCCTGACAACCCCAATGCGAAATATCTCTACGTCTACAAGCTTGCCAGGGATTGTAATGGCGATCCAAACTGCTATGAGGTCCCCTATGGTATGGGTGCCTACGGCCTGGAGCTGGATCAGCCGCTCTTAATCGCCTGGAGGATCTACCTGGAAGAGTCTACAAAGACAGGGCCATCCTATTCGGAGATCGTGTACGATAGGGCAATTAAGTTCGACTGAGCGATGCCAGGACGAAATTGGCAGAGTTTAAGCGGGCATCCTGGTGATGCCCTGACCTATTTTATATATCTTATTCGAATGCCGGGAGCTCCGCCGCAATTTGACCTGTTCATGCCCAAAAAAAACATAGTCACTTTGTGTGCGGGGGTGAGTTCCCCCGCACCAAAGGTTACTGGTATGCTACTATACACCTTTAGGGCGTGGTATCTCCCCCCCCCCCGTGGGTGGGCTATCGGAGGTGGATCAGTTCTTGCAGTATGATCTTTGCTCGCTCTTTGCCGGACAGGTCCAGAATTGAGGGGTCAAAGGCCAGCCTCCCTTTTGGATGATCGGCTGGCCCATTTTTGTTCACCTTCCTGATTTGGATTTCCTTGGGTTCCAGTCGCAATTCCTTGGCCAGACCGATGACTTCCTCTTTGAACTCTTCTTCGGTGACCATCACGCTACACCTCCCAGGGGTTGGTCTCGTCGAGCCCACCTTCTAGAGATAAGTACGTCCTACATTGCAAAAAAGGTTTGGGTTACTATTCGACTTCCGAATAGGGTTACGTGACTTCCGTTTTATGCAGAAAGCGGAAGTCGTACCGGCCTCTGTTCCGCCACGTTCCGCTTTTTGAGGGTTCGCTCGAAATATCTCGCCTTCGAATATTGTGCAATTGTGCGCACAGTGTGAATCGACACGCTGCAGTGCATAAACGGAATTATATTTATTAACGTTCTGCACAACTTGCACAGGTTTTGCACAATTGTGCGAACTGTCTGAACAGGCCACCATAACCCACCACGACACCCTCCGCACGCGCCCTATCGGCTCGCTCCGGATAGCCTGCCCCAAAATATTCGATCACCTCGTCGACGTCGTCGTCTGGCCAGGGGCAGGGCCTCCTGGGAACGAGCGGGAAGGGGATCATAGATCGCCTCCCCAGGTGTCGACGACGTCCACCTCGGCCTCGTCGTCCTCTCCCCGCAAACTCTCTCTGTTATCGACCATCCCGTCTTTTGCTCCGGCTCGGAGTCTCCGCAAAGCCGAAGCTCCCCGCTGCCTCGGGATCGCTTCGTAGAAGTTCTGGGTGCCCCTCCTGGAGGATGACGTTGACCCTTTTGCTCAGCGCCAGCAGCTCAGCATAGGCCTTGTCGTAGTCGCCCTTAGCCAATCGGACGCCCTTCCATGCCTGGGGTTCGGGCCTCAAAGCGCTCTTGATCTCGCCGCGGATCCGATGATGCTGGCGGTCCAGCTCCAAAGGAGTTGGTGGCCTCGGTTCAGCAGCTCTGGGAGCGACTCGGCTTTAGAGGCGAAGGGGTCCACTTTAGGTTTGCCCTTCCTCAAGTACGGGTCTTCCGGCGGTCGGATGGCCATAGATCTCCTACCCGTAGAACTCGGTTGTTCCACAATTCTTACCCATAAATTACCCAATTTTCAGACCATGCCCTTGTAAAGCTCCTCGTGATAGAGCCGCTTCGTCTTAGCCCGCTCGATGTCCTCCTCGGTCATGAAAACGAGCCTGACCGCCTCCTTCTCCAGGGCTGCCTGGCATTTCAGGAGCATGTCGAAGAGCTTGGACGTCGGGACGTCTGATAAGTCCCGCCTGGCCAGCTCCTCCTTGACGGCAAGAAGCCGCTCGCCTAAGAGTTCGATCTTCTTCTCCTTGGAGATCATGTACTTCTCCTGAAGTTCCTCGAGCTTGATGGCTCGGGCCGCCTTGATCTGTTCAAAGTAGGCCCGGTTCCAGTTGACGGCGGTGTTGTAGGATATGTCCAGCTCTTCGACGATCTTGGTTAAGGTGTGGCCTTCGGCCCTCAGCTCGACGAACCGGTCTCTCGTCTCGACGTCTTTCGTCATCGCCTAAAACTCCTCCCGGATCCAGCGGTTGAGTAGATCCAATGCCTTTTCTTCCGATGCCCCCAGGGCTATGAAATCGCAATACTTCCTCATCCATATGGCCCTCATGACTTTGATCTCCTCTTTACATCCGGCGCGTATATCCCGGACGATCTCCCTGGTGAGGTCTTTGGGCAAGCCGGGGTAGAATTCGGTGGTGAGCACCTTCACGACGTCTTTTAGACTGAGACCGATGGAAAAGAGGTAGATCACGTCCATGTAGAGGTTGAAAAACGCCTCCCGTGTCACTTCGTCATCCTCTTCGCAATCGATGTCTCGGCTCAGGTCTTTCTTGAACCGCCGGATCGAATACTTCATCTCGCCACTCACGATTCTACAAGCTTTATCGAATTTCACCAAAGTAACCCCCACTCAGCTTCATGATGATGGGCCTTCACCCGTCGTCTGACGCCGTCGGAATCCGGCCTCGCCGTCCTCAATTTTCGTCCTCCTCGTCGTCGCCGTCGTCGGCGAGAGCTCGAGGTTTGGGCCCCTCCGCAAAATGGGAGAAATTCGCCTGCCTCACAGTATCATCCCCTTGGAGTAGCCACATCGAAGCCACCAGCGCCATCACCGACAGCGCGAAAAACACCCCGGTGAGCCGGAGTAGCGCCTCCTCGGGAGTCGGCCAGGGCCAGGGTCTCGGAGGCCATCTGGGGATCATCCTCTGGCCTCCTGGGCGGGGGCAGTCCATCCTTCTCCGCCGTTGACCCTGGCTCCGGTCTTCTTCCAGCCGTTGGCCTCCATCCACCGCTCCACCGTCTTGATGGGGATGACGGTCTTCTCCCGGTCGAAGACGGCCCTGGACAGCTGGGGGGCGGAGATCTCGGGCCAGTTCTTCATCAGCCCCGTCGCCATCTTCTGTAAGACTTCGGCCTCTTCGGGGGTGGGGTCTCGGGTCTTCGGCTCGGGAGTCTTCTTCCTCTCGGCGGACTCGGCGTCCATCTCCTTCTCCCTCTTCAGGAGGGCTTTGAATCCCCCGCCATCTGACGGATAACCGTCAGATTCTGACGGATCGGATTTCAAACCGTCAGATTTTTTTCGATAGCCTCCGGCCTCGTCTGACGGTTCTGACGGTTCTGACGGTTTTTTCCCATTCTCACTCCCGCTACCATCCATTCCCCCTCTCTCTATCTTCTCCCCTTCTCCTCTTCCCCCCCTAGGGTCAGAGTATTGTTTTTGACCGTCAGATCCGTCAGAACCGTCCTCTGATATTTTTATTTGGCCTGACGGATCGGACTTCGATCCGTCAGATCTGACGGATAATTTCTTAAAACAGATGAGTTTTGACCCGTCATTGCCCCGGCGTTCAGATACCTCTATCTCAATCACCCTCAATGCTGGGGCGATCCTCCTAACTTTGCCACGGGTCCCCTTCGCAGATTTGGGCCATCCGGCGGGCCGGTCGCTGGGGTATTTGATCCCGGACCGCCTCTCCATCTCAGTGAGGAGGAGGGAGGAGGTGATCTCCAGGACGCCCTCGGGGGCCGCCTTTACCATGGCTACCAGGGCGGTGGAGAACATGTCGTTCTCGACGAGGGCCACCTTCGCCTCGTTTTGGTTCTCGTTGAACGTGTCCAGAAACTCCCCAGGTTTCCATCCTAGCGCCCCCTCACAGGCTGTTATCCACTCGGCGAAGTCGGCCATCCTGGGTTTGGATTCAAGCTTCACGTTCGGAAGCTCTCTCAGTCCGTGAGAGATCACATCGAGAATAGCTCCCAGGACCTGGGGTCGGATCTTATCCAGCTCCGCCTTGATCTCCTTCTCCGTCCTCCTATCATTCTCTTTGATCCTGGGGAGGTGGAGGAGGATGGCTCGCCCCAGGAGATCGTCCCGGGTCGTCAGCTCGTCGATCCCGTTAAGGATCATCGGCCTCTGGACGTCGAATAGGGTTTCGTCCATGTCGGAGTAAAGCTCCCGGACAGATCCTCCTCCCCCGGTGGCGACCACGCAAAGGGCATCACCCAGCCACTTAGGCAGCCCTGAAAGGTTGTCATATACCACCATCCAGGAGTTGGTGGCGGATATCAACAGCTCGTGCTCATTTCGGGGTGGTCTCCTCAGTGGTGTTTTGTTGGGGTCGATGATATACCTGAGAATCCGGCCCAGCCAGCTTTTCCCGCTCCCCTGCTCACCGTCCACGATCAGGGGAGGATATGGACCCGTCGGCCTCATGGCCTGGACCATCCAGGCTTGTGTCAGTATCCAGGGTGCTCCTCTGGGGACGTTCAAAACGCGCCTCAGGACCTCCAGGGACCCGCCCCGGCGGGGGGAGGGGAGAGGTAAGATTCCTTTGGCTCGGCGGAACTTGACGGGGACCATATCCGATGAGATCACCCGCCACCCCCTGGAGTCGATCTCCGCCGCTCTCCATGTATCATCCCCCAGGTCCAGGTAGATCTTCCCGTTGTGCTCTGCCAGCCTGGTGAAGACGGGGTGGACGGTCTGGCCGAAGACGGCCTTCCCCTCCAGGACGGTGATGGCGTCCAGGGTGGCCGATCCCTTCGCCACCTTCCCAGTGGCGTTGAAGAGAAGCTCGCTCAGCCATTGCCTTATCCGCTTTGATCTCAGGGGGTGGTTCTCCAGGTGGCCTCCGCCGTTGGGGACGGTGCAGAAGGGCTCATCTTCGGGGGTCTTCCAGAACTCGGCTCCGTTTTTGATGGCCAGTCGTACTAGCTGGGTGGCGATAGATGGCCCCCTTTTCTTCTTCTTCTCCTCCTTCTTCTCGCCCTCTTCGGGGGCTCCTTCGCCGTCTCCATCCTCCTCTTCGTCTGTCTTCCGTCCCTTTACAAACCCTCTCTTCTCACATTCCTCCAGGACCTCGGCGAATTTCGGCCCCCGGAGTTCGTCGTGGCCGGTGCAGGAGATGATCCCCGCCATGACCCCCACAAGGCTGGCTAGATCGCCGCCGGCCTCGCATCTCTTGCAATGCCATTGGCCAGTTTTGAGGTTGATCTGGAAGCAGTCGCCGCTCTCGGAGGAGTGGCCAGGAGGCTCTCCCTTCGCCTCGTCGCCATCCGTCCTCTTCGGCGTCCAGGAGTAGGCGTCCAGGACCCTCTGCACGTCCAGCTGGTCAGAGAGAGGGGAGAGGCCGTCTCCCTTCCTCGCCCTCTTCGCCTGGCGTACTCCTTCCTCCAGCATCTCCCGGGTGGACTTCGCCTCGATCCCCGCCGCCTCCTCGAAGGAGATGCGCTTCTCAGGATCGGATGCGAATTCCAACCCCCTGAGGATCTCCTTCAGCTGGTCCAGTGAGATCTCCGCCATCTCCTGGGGGCCGTCCTCTACCAGATGGTAGACGGTCCCGGAGGGATGGATGGAGCCGGCAAGGACTGCATGGCCTCCTGGCCCCAGGACCTCCCCGAGGTGGACCCTCTGGACGGTCACCTTCCCCGTCTTCTCGTCCACCTTTTCTTCTGTAAGGATAGGATCATAGAAGACGAACTTCTTCTGTAAGGACGGGCACAGGAGGTGGTGGTGGCGGTGGCCCGGTCTGCTTTCCACCTGGACGGTTGGGGGTAGCTTTTGGATGACTCCCAGCTCCTGGAGCCGCTCGGCGTCGTCTCCGTCGAAGACGATCACTCCTCCGGTCCCGCAGACGAGACCATGGTTCCAGCCTCTGGAGATGGCCTTCTGGAGCTTCGGGTCGTCTTCTCCGTAGTTGGAGCCGCCTTCTTCCGCCCAGCCCTTCCCCTGGGGGTTCTTCCCGGTGTAAGGGGCTCCTCCACCAGGCCTTGGGGTCCCTGCTGTGGGGACGACCGTAAATCGGCATCCACGGCCCTGAAGGTGGGGGGCGGGGCAGGCCGCTGCCTGCATCTCGGAGGCGGTCACGCCGACCACCCCGCAACGCCACGCGATAGCGAAAACGGTTTGCCGGAAGGTTTATATAAAAACGGCGCGTCATACCTCATAGGACCACCTGTCGGGCTTTTTGCTCTGCAGGATATCCATGAACGGAGATGAACCAGAACGGGTCCGCGCCTTCGGGGAGGGGGCCACCTCCCCTACGGCAACTTCACTTTTCACAAAAACCACTCCTATCCAAAAGGGAAAACTTCTTATCCTTTGTGGACAAAAAAAACAATTGAGCAATTCGCTTGTTTTTCATTTTCAATACCCCTGAGATGCAACTGTCTTCATGATCTCCGAACGGATGAACGACGCCACGCCAAGCCGTGCGTCTTCCGCCGCCGCCATGATCCGGGCCTTGTCCTTTGAGCTGACTCGGACGCCGAGATACTCGTCGAGTAAATCCATAGTTATCATCTACTAACTGATTATATAAATAGCTTTCACTTGGAATTTATTTGTTTTTAAGAAAATCTGATTATCGCTATCAAGAGCCGTTATTATGGGTTATTATACAGATCGCATATACATGTAAATACACATTCTAACTTAATAAAGCTCCTTCACATGTAGGAATATCTACAATTTGAGAACCCCGACTAAACGCAAGTTGGCAATTTTTCGGGCCTCCCTTTTAGTTTGGTTATCATCAATCTGTCAATCGTTACCATATTTATTTTCCATCCACCAGACGGTTATAAAATAGAGTTTTATACATCTCCAGGAATGAGGTAGCTCGCACGCTATCGGTTCTTGTGACGCCCTCCACCATGTCACCGCCAGACGTGACGCTGGAGGTCCCATTTTGCCAACTAATCTATTCCATAGTCTCGTCGAATACGTCCACCTCGTCGCCGACACCCGGACTTCACGGCTCGAAGTAGTCGGCCAAAAGAGGGCCCCCCACAGAACCGCCACGCCGCGCCCTCGCCGCGGGAGGTGGCGGAGGGCTCGGACCCCTACACCCGGCCGCAGTTATGTGACCATTGAGGCCATGAAGAGATGAGATGGTCACATAACCAACCGGGTGGGTGAGGGAGGAAGGAGGAGGATCGCCCTCACCACAAAAAGACGCGCTACAGCCCCGCCAGTGGCCGATCTCCGCCCCCGGCCATATCCCAGGCCCTCCAGGAGGAGAAGGCCCCAGGATTGCAGGAGAGCTTTTAAAATTGAGGCGCGATAAAAATAGCAATAGAGGGGCGAGGATCGCCAGCCGCCCTACCCTTCTCTGGCCTCTGCCGCCTCGTTCAAGGCTTCGGCGAGACGGCTCGCCGTGTCTATATCCTCCTCAGTGGGGACCCAAACCTCTCTCCCAACATCCGCCACTTCACTTAATGCCGCGGCGAGACGGCTCGCCGTGCCTATATCCTCCTCAGTGGGGATCCGAACCTCTGTCCTAGCATACGCCGCTTCAATTAGTGCCCCGGTGAGACGCTCCACCGTTGATATATCGTCCTCGGTGAATGGTTGTAGGCGAATTTCTTCAGCCCGTTCGATCAGGTCGACGTATCGCTCTAGTATTTTGACCGTATCTTTGCTAATTAGCGGCATGTCTAGCCCGTGGGCGTAGATTCGGCGAGCTTGAGTTGTAGAATAGCCAAGAACCTCCGCCACGGATTCCCAGGGTTTCCCTGCCGCCCTCATCGCTGTGACTGTAACGTGATCGACCTTGTCTTTGATCCACCTGGTTATGAGGTCCTCTGGAGACATGTCAGCTAGTCTAGCGTATCGTTCAACCGCTTCTCCTCTCTGGCCTTCAATGTTTATGTTAAATATAGCCATGTTCAGTTAATACGAGTACATTCTAGATATAACTTGTCGTGATCGAGAAAGTCAGGTATAGACCGCCCCGACCATAGTATAGGACCTCCGGCACCCGCACCATCGACTTCTCCAACCCCGCCGACGTCGCCCGCCACGATAAGATGGTGAGCCTCGTCGAGAGGATGCTGGACCTCCATAAGAGACTGGCTGAGACGAAGACCGGCCACGAAAAGACCCTCCTCCAACGCCAGATTGAAGCCACCGATAAGCAGATCGACGCCCTGGTTTACGAACTCTACGGGCTGACTGAAGAGGAGATCAGGATCATCGAAGAGGCGACGACCTAAGCCCCGAATCTAAGACGAACCCCACCAGCCCCGGCGATACCCCCGCCTCCTCCGCCACCTTCGCCACGATCTCCCCGGAGTCCAGCCCCTCGGCCCGGAGCTCCCCCGCCCTCTGGAGGATAAAGGCATCGTCGATGGTGTAGTGGGCGCCCGTGTCCGATCTATAGCCCTGAATCGTGCCCTCGAAAAACGTCACCCCCCGTGCCTCCAGAAAATACCGAGAAGACTTGAACATATTTCTAAATTGGAATGGCG
>Ga0334884_1000711_pt1 | contig 57912 bp, 50 predicted proteins | sample GraSluR1_MG_7_FD_207215 | JGI IMG/M metagenome (GOLD analysis project Ga0334884, IMG submission 207215) | Sludge microbial communities from methane-producing bioreactor in Wageningen University, Netherlands - Granular Sludge_12_05 R1 | ecosystem: Engineered > Bioreactor > Anaerobic >... | reverse complement strand
AAAAACTTTTAGAGACAGGAAACGAAGTTATTTGTCTTGATAATTTACAGACTTGTGGCAAAGAAAACATTGATGGTTTGCTTAGTAATCCTAAGTTTACTTTTGTTTTGCATGACGTAACAACGCCTTTTTGGACTAGGGTTGATGAGATTTATAATTTAGCTTGTCCAGCTTCGCCAATACACTATCAATTTAATCCAGTCAAAACCATTAAAACAGCTGTTATTGGGGCTATTAACATTCTTGAATTAGCTAAGGATAATAATGCAAAAATTCTTCAATCTTCAACTTCAGAGGTTTATGGCGATCCGAACATTCATCCTCAACCTGAGAGTTACTGGGGGAATGTTAATCCAATTGGAATTCGTTCTTGTTATGATGAGGGGAAGCGATGTGCCGAAACTTTATTTTTTGATTATTATCGTCAGTTTAAAACAAGAATTAGGGTGGTAAGAATTTTTAATACTTATGGACCAAATATGGCAGAAAATGACGGAAGAGTGGTTTCTAATTTTATTCTTCAAGCTTTAAAAAATAAGGATATAACTATTTTTGGTGATGGCAATCAAACAAGATCCTTTCAGTATGTTGACGATTTAATTAATGGAATGACAAATATGATGAATAATAATAGTGAATTTCCTGGACCGGTTAATATTGGAAATCCTGAAGAATTTTCAATGAAAGAGTTGGCAGAATTAATTTTAAAATTAATTCCAGAAAGTCAAAGTAAAATTGTTTATCAAAATTTACCACAAGATGATCCACGGCAGAGAAAGCCGGAAATTGCCTTAGCTAAGGAGAAACTTAATTGGGAGCCAAAAATAAAACTAGAGGAGGGGCTAATAAAAACTATTGAGTATTTTAAATCAATTATATAGCCGCAAAAAATAACAAGATGTTTGATACAATTTTAAATAAAATTAATAGCCTTATGCCCGTTAAATGGCGTTGGATTTTGGGACACGAAGGTTTTAAGAGGTATCTCGCTAATACTGGCTGGATGTTTATTGGACAGATGTTCGGACTACTACTGTCTTTTTTTATTGGAGTTTGGGTGGTGCGCTATTTGGGTCCGGAGAATTATGGGGTTTTGAGTTATGCTCTGGCCTTTACTACCATTTTTAGTTTTATCTCTAATCTAGGAGTGGACAATATTTTGAGTAGGGAATTGGTTAAATTTCCGGAGAAAAGGGATGAGTTGATGGGCACAGCTTTTAGGTTAAAATTGATTGGAGGTATAATAGCCTTTATTGTAACTATTGGTGCTATTTTCTTAATCAAAACTAGTCCAGCTATTAAATTTTTAGTAATAATTCATTCTTTCGTTTTTTTGTTTTATTCAATTAATGTTATTGGGTCTTTTTTTCAATCTCGAGTTGAAGCCAGAAAAAATGTTAAAGCTCAGATTCTATCCTCTTCCATTTCTTCTATTTTAAAGATAATCATGATATTATCGGGACTAGGAGTTATTTGGTTGATGTTGATTTATATGTTAGACGCTCTGTGGTTGGCTGTTATCCTAATTTTTTCTTATCGTCGCTCTGGTTTTAAAATTAGGACCTGGAGGTTTAATAAGGTTCTGGCTCGCCAAATATTTTCTAGTTCCTGGATTCTAATGCTAACTACGGCTTCAATTTTGGTTTATTTAAAAATAGATCAAGTTATAATTAAACAGATCTTAGATGAAACAGCAGTTGGTTTATATTCGGCGGCTATTAAGTTGTCCGAGGTTTGGTATTTTATTCCGGGAATTATTTGTGGATCACTTTTTCCGGCTATTATTAATTCTAAAAAAACCAATCAAGCCTCTTATTTTAATAGATTAAAAAAACTTTCTGGTCTGATGTTTTTTATTGGCCTAGTAATTGCTGTTCTGGTTTCACTTTTAGCTCGCCCTATAATTTTAGTATTATTTGGTAATGAGTATTTGGAGTCAATTTCAGTTTTACGTATTTATGCTTGGTCGATTATTGGGGTTTTCTTGGGTTCGGTGTCGGCTAATTATTTGATAGCTGAAAATTATGTCAAAATATATTTTTGGGTGTCACTTATGGGAGCCGTTACTAATGTCTTGTTAAATTTATGGTTAATTCCTATAATGGGAATAGATGGTGCTGCTATAGCAACCGTGATCTCCTATAGTTTAGTTGTATTAGGATTGTTGTTTTTTAGGAATAGCAGAAAAGATTTATTTTTAATTTTTAGTAGTAAATGAAAATTTTAGTCTTAATAACTAAAGGAGAAATTGGTGGAGCGCAAGTTTTTGTAGCTAATTTAGCCAAGGGTTTGAAGAATAATTTAGAGCCAGAAGATCAAGTGGAAATTGCCTGTGGTGAGGGTGGTTTTCTTTTTAATTTTGCCCAGAAAGAAGATATTAAAATCCATAAAGTTAAAAGCCTGAAGAGAAGTTCGGGGATTTTTTCTAATATTAAATTTTTCTTTAGTTTTATTGGGCTTATAAAAAGAAATAAGTTTGATGTAGTTCATCTTAATAGTTCTAATACTCTTATCGGGGCTATTTCATCTAAAATTGTAAGTAGAAGAATAAAAACAATATTTACAGTTCATGGTTTGTCGATCTTAGACCCTAATTACCAAGCTAGTTTTTTTAAGAAATTTGTTTATAAAATGTTTTTTAAATTTTGTTTTATATTTGTTGACAAGGTTGTTTTTGTTAGTCAAAATAATTTGGATTTAGCCAAGAGTAAAAAGCTGGTCAAAAAGTCTTATCTAATATATAATGGGGTAGAGCCTAATTATTTAGACAGGAAAGAATCTCGGAATTTTCTTTTTAATAAAATGGGCATTTTAGATGAGGGGCAATTTTTAATCGGTTCTATTGGAAGATTGGCTTATCCTAAAAATTATGAGTTTTTAATTGAAAATTTTTCCGATATTTTGCAGTTTAAGCCTAATGCTAAATTGGTATTAATTGGTGATGGTCCCGAGAAATCTAAATATGAGAAAATTATAGAGAATAAGGGTTTAAATGACGCTGTCTTTATTTTAGGAGAGATTTCCGATGCAAGTAAATATTTGAAGGGACTGGATTTGTTTGTTTTACCTTCAATTTATGAGGGTTTGTCTATTTCTTTAATAGAGGCTCTGTTGGCAGAGGTAAAAACAATAGCCAGTAGAGTGGGTGGTAATTCAGAGATTATTGGAGATGATTTTTGTTATAAATTGAATGATATTAATGATTTTATTGTTGTTTTAAAGATGATTTTGTCTAATGATGATATTTTTGTTGAAAATAAAAAGGAAATATTTATAGCAGAAAATATGGTTAATAATTATTTTTCTTTATATAGGGATTAATTTTGATATTATAAAGTGTTTGTTCATGTGTAAAATAAAATAAATTTATAAGTAAAATTATGTTCATATAAAGATGCTAATTACGGATGGTCTGAATTATGTAAGGTGCCTAATTTATTTTGGTTTTTTTGTTCTCTGTTTATATTATTTTTATTAAATAAATTAAAAAAAATGGAAAAAAATAGTGATTTCACCGGAGAGAGATATGTTCCGGAATTATTTAAAAAACAAGAGAATATTGCTCAAATGCATCAAGAAAGATATAAATTTGCAGCTAAATATGTGAGCGGTATGAGTGTTCTAGATGTAGCCTGTGGCGAGGGGTATGGTTCCGACATGCTATCAAGAGAGGCGCGTAATTTGGTTGGCGTTGATATTGACGAGATAACCATTAATTCGGCTAAAGATAAATATAAGAGAGATAATTTGAAATTTTTAGTAGGAGGGGTTAGTAATATTCCAGTTAAAAATTTAAGCATAGATGTTGTTGTTTCTTTTGAAACTATCGAGCATGTTAGATTGAAAGAGCAAATTGCATTTTTGGAAGAAGTCTCTAGGATTCTAAGGAAGGATGGCATTTTTATTGTATCAACTCCCGATAAGGACGTTGGGGGGGGAGGGGCATAATGAGTTTCATCTACGAGAGTTTAATAAACCAATGTTCTTAAAAATATTAAAGAAATATTTTAATTCGGTAGAATTATACGGGCAAGATGTTAAATGTTATGGTAATAAATATTTTCTTTTCTTAGCCAGAATTTTGCATAAAATGGTTAAATTGGATAGATTTAAAATTAGGCATAAAATATTACCAAAAAAGATAAGGTTTAGTATAGACAAGAAAACTTCTAAGGGGGCCGTTAATAAAGATGTTTTTAAGGAGGAAATATTTGTTCCAACAAAATTAAATAAAAAAGAGACGGCCAGTTTTCTTGTGGCAGTTTGTAGAAATAAATAATATGAAATACGACTTGGTTGTGGCCTATAGGGTTTACCCCGGAATAGCAAAAATTCCACCGGTTTACCCAACTGATAAATTAAAATTAACAGAGATTTGTTTCAAGTCTTTTGTTTCGGCTGTTGTCGGTATAAGAACGAAAATCTATGTTTTATTGGATGGATGCCCAGATGAATACGAAAAAGTTTTTTTGGATAATTTTGATAATAATGATTTAGTTATTATAAAGCTTGATAAAGCTGGCAATAAGGCTACATTTAAAAAGCAAATAGAGATATTGTCTTGCCAAAATGATTCAGATATAGTTTATTTTGCAGAAGATGATTATTTTTATATAAAAAATATAAAAAACATAGTAGAGTTACTTAAAAATAATAAAGCTGATTTTGCCACTCCATACGAGCATCCATCTAGTTATTCAGATGATAACGTGGTTCGCAATAGAATTATAATTTATAATAATCAAAGGTATATCAGTGTTCAGCACGCATGCTTAACTTTTATGACTACCAAGAGGAATCTTCTAAACAGTAAAAAATTTTTATTAATATTTTCAAATTGGTTTGGATCTGATTTTGTTGTTTGGGGGTGCATGACCTTGGGTTGGGGTTATTTTAAATATTTTAAATTATTTTTTAATTATAAAAATTATAATTTATCTAACTTGAAAGTTTTTGGAAGTTTGTTTATTTTTTCTTGGTATAATTTTATTTTAAATAGAAAAAAAAGATTATTTATGCCCGTAGAAACATTTGCTACTCATATGGAGAGCAATTTTCTATCCCCCGGAATTGACTGGGGTAAATATTTTCATGATGAAAAAAGATAAAAACAATAATACGGTGAAAATAAGTTTTGTTATACCTGTTTTTAATTCTCAAGGTTATTTAAGAAAATGCGTTGATTCTATTTTGATTCAAGGAGGGAGAGAGATTGAAATAATATTAATTAATGATGGCTCCACTGATAACAGTGGTAAAATTTGTGATGAATATTGTAGTAAATTTAATTTTATTAAAGTTGTTCACAAGGAAAATGAAGGTGTGGCAATAGCTAGAAATATAGGAATTGAAAAGTCTGTTGGTAATTATGTCTTTTTTGTTGATAATGATGATTGGGTTGCGGAGGGATCAGTTAGGAGTATTATTAGCATAATCAATAAAAAAGAAGTTGATTTAATAATAAATAAGTATTATATAGTCAATAAGGAGAAAATAGGCTTGGGTAATTTTTTAATAAATAAGAAAAAGATTAATAATCAAGAAGTTGACAGGGTCTTGGGTTATTTTAGAAAAAATAGAATAAATATAATGGCTCCGTGGAAATATGTCGTTAGGAGAGATATCATTGTTAGAAATAATATTTTTTTTAATTCTTCTCAAAATGGGGTGGACGATTCTGTTTTTTCTTCTATCCTTTTTTGTCATTGCAGGTCTTTTTATTTGAATGATTATCCGACTTATTACTGGAGACAAATAACTTCTTCCCAGGGGAGAAATCATGACAAAAATAATTTTATGAAAAAGATTTTCTCAACCTTTTATAGTTTTTCGGAATTTTTAGAAAAGAGTAGTGATGAAAACAAAAAAAGATATATTTATTTTTGTATTTATAAAAATATTTTTTCATTGTTTCAGTTTTATAAGTATTACTCCCAATCAGAAAAGAATGAGATAAGATTTTTTTTAATTAAAAATAAAAAAATAATTAGAAAATCTTCTAGAAACTCTGGCCCTGTTCATTTCCTGTTATTTAATCTATTAGGGTCTTTTTATGGTATGCTTCTTGGTTACAATTTTGCTAAAATTAAGGGCATATTTCACAGATTTATATTTAAGCTCAAATAGCATGAAAATAATAAATGAATTGAGGAACAACTCCGATAAATTTAATAAAATAGTTATTTGGGGCCTTAAAAATAAGTGGCACACTCATCGTTTTATTTTTCAGGCTTATTATAAAACATTAAAAAGAGCTGGGGTTGATGTAGCTTGGGTTGAAGATGAAAAAAAAAGTGCTAATATTATAGAAAAAAATGATTTAATTATTTCCGCTAGTGGTATGCACGGGAAAATGGTTCCAGAGAAAAAAACATTAGAGGATTATAATATTCCTATCCGTGACGATGTTTTTTATTGTCTTCATGCTGAAAATGATTTTTTTATAGAAAAGCTAGATAAAACAAGGATATTAAATTTATATTATTTTTCAAATGAGGCTGAAAAATACGAAAAGATAAATGATGTTGTTTATATTGATAGGAAAAGTAGATCTCTATACCAGCCGTGGGGCACTGATTTGTTGCCGGATGATTTTCTAAAGCCAGTTTTTAGAAGGAATAAATTTGTTTTTTGGATTGGAAGTATTTGGAATGATAAAAATAATCACGGTAATAAAAATGAAGTAAATAGATTTATTAATATTTGTAAAAAAAATAAATTGAGGTTTATTCATATCAGATTTGTTCCTAATTTTGTTAATAGATTTTTAATAAGACTTTCTAGGATAGCACCAGCTATTGGAGGAGGAAGGCAGGTGGATATAAATTATTTACCATGTAGGATGTTTAAAAATATATCCTATGGTCAATTAGGTTTTTCGAATGTGGCAAAGTTTAATGAAGTATTCAAAGATTGCAGTGTGTATGATAAGGATATGGATAAAATGGTGGAAAAAATATTGAGCTTGAAAAAGGACGACTATATAAATATTATTAAAAAACAACAAGATACTTGCAAGAATTATACTATTGCCAATAATCTAAATAATATTTTTAAATATATAAAATAATTTTATGTCAGAAAAGATCAATATAGCTCTTTGCATGAACTCTAAGTATGTTTTTCCGTCTTTAGTTTGTATGATTTCTGTTTTGAAAAATAACCCTAATCCTATAGTATTCTTTATATTATATTCTGATTTATCAGAAAAAGAAATTAGTTTAATGAGTGATGCTATAAAAAAATATAACCCATCATCGATTTTAAGGCCAGTTAAAATTGATGGAGATGTTTTTAAAAAAGGTCCAATCAATGGAAGGGCTAAAGAAGCTTATTATAGGCTTCTGATTCCGTGGTTTTTGCCAGACGATGTTAGCAGATGTCTATACCTTGATAGCGATATTATAGTTAATAAATCACTACTTCCTTATTATAATCTGAGCTTTAACGGTAAAGCCTTAGTTGCCTCCGAGGATATTGGTGAAATTATTTTTTTTCACAAAAAGCAACATTCTTCTTTGGATATTCCTTCAGAATTTAGATATTTTAATAGTGGAGTATTGCTTTTTGACTTAGATTTTATTAGAAAAAACATTGATTTAAAAGATATTTTTTCTTATATAGAAAAAAAACATCAGCACTTAAAGTTTTTAGACCAGGATGTGCTGAATGGAATCTTTTATGATAAAGTGAGGTTAATTTCTGGTAGCAAATATAATTATCCCGAAGTTTTAATTAATCCCATTGTATCAAATGATGGAATTAGGGATGCTGTTTTTATTCATTTTTTTCAAAAACCGTGGAAGTATAATTACAGAGGAGTAAATCATGGAATATGGTGGAAATATGGTCGAGATATTTTTAGAAAAAAATATTATTTTTTTTGTGTTAACAATTTTTTTTATAGAAAAACACTAGGCTTGATATTATTATTCATCCCTATCAGTTTATTAAAAAAAATTGGGAATTTATTTAAATAATTACTATGCCTAAAATTAGTGTTTTAATGATAACTTATAACCGGGAGCTTTTTTTAAAGAAGGCTATCGACAGTGTTTTGCTTCAAAAATTAAAAGATTTAGAGATAGTTCTGGTTGACGATGGTTCTGCTGATAACACTAAAGTTGTTGTCGATAACTATATTAGTGTCGGAGCTCCTATTAAATATGTAAAAAATAAAGTAAACAGGGGGATCGTTGAGAGTAGAAATTTAGCACTATCTTTATGCTCTGGTGAGTATATTGCCGTTTTAGACAGTGATGATATTTGGATCGATAATAATAAATTAAATAAGCAGCTCGATTTTCTTGAAAAAAATAAGCAGTATGGTGTTTGCGGTTCTATGGCAAAAGTAATAGATAACTTTGACAGGATCTCTGGTGATATTGCTTTAAAATCATCCGATAGTGCCATCAGAAGAAGAATCTTATTATCAAATCAATTTATTAATTCGTCCGTCTTGATGAGGAGAGATTTGTTAGATAAAATTGGTTTCTATAAAAATTATTTAGTTGGTGAAGACTATGACTTGTTTTTAAGAATTGGTCTTGTTGGAAAATTTTTTAATTTTTCAGATAAGATGATAGCTTATCGAAAACATTCCGGTAGCATAACTAAAGAAAAAAGATTTGTAGCGTCTAAAGAACATTTAAAAATTGTAAAAAAATATAAAGGGAAGTACCCTCTATATTTTATTGCTGTCGTAAAATCTTATTTAAGAATTATTTTCTCTTTTATTTTATAATTCCACTACCTTCCCTCTCTCCCTAATGCCGTCCTAATAGTCTTTAATATTATACTCAAATCCAAATACATCGACCTATTCTTAATATAAAACAAATCATACTGAAGCTTCTTGTAAGTATCCTCAATCGACGGTGAATGATATTCACCCGATATCTGATCCCAGCCGGTTATCCCCGGCTTTATTAAATTCCTGACCCCATAAAAGGGAATAGCGTTATTCAACTCCTTTATCAAGCTCGGTCGCTCCGGTCTAGGCCCCACAAAGCTCATATCACCCTTTAGAACATTAAATAGCTGTGGTAACTCATCTAAACGAGTTTGACGCAAAAATCGCCCCACCTTAGTAACCCTATTATCATTTTTAGCTGTAGGAGATTGGTCATTATTACTCGTCCTCATAGAACGGAACTTGTAGAACTGAAATTTCTTACCATTTTTCCCAACTCTAGTTTGCTTGAAAATAGCCGGACCACGACTATCAATCTTTATCAATAGAATTACCAAGGGCCAGAAGGGAAGTGATATTATCAAAAGAATAATAGAAAACATAAGATCACTAAGACGCTTAATCCTCTCATAATTTCTCCTAGTAGCTAAATTCAAATTCTCCAAAAACCATCCCTTATTCAATATTTCCAAAGGTACCTGTCCGCTAATTTCCTCATAAAACTTGGTCAGATTATAGTAATTAATTCCTGTCGGTAAAAGATTAAACAAAGTCTTTTGCAATTCCTTCATTTCATTAATATTTTTCTCAGGTATTAAAATATTAATTTTATGCTCCTTAATCGCCCGGGATAGCTGATTTACGTCGTCTATTAACTTAACCCCGTAATGCTCGGCAATATCTATTAGAACATTGTTTTTGGGGCTAAGAATGAACTTAACATCATAACCCAGCTGAGGATTACCCTTTATCAATTTAATAGTTTTGCGAATAATCTCATTATAGCCAATAATAGCTACATTGGTGGTGGGGAGATATTTCTTATTAATCAAAGAAAACCCTAAACGCCATAATAAAAAGAAGACATAGAAAACAGTAGAGAATATTATTAAATTAGTTTTAGGGCTGATTTCTGACTTGGGAATAAGATAAAAAAAGATAATAGTTATCAAAAAAGACAAAATTACGCTTTGGGTGCTATGTTCTATTAATTTCCCCTGATTAACAAATTTGCGGAAGTCATATAGATTGTTGATATATATTATTAGTAACCACAAAGCAAAAACTGGCCAGAAAAAGCGGAAATGATCGCTCCACAGCTGGGGACTGGGCGTTTCCAGATATCTAATTGTTAGGGCTAGGTATAAAGATAAAAACAGCAGACCACAGTCTACTAATAATAGGAAAAATTGCTTTATTTTGGCATTATTCATCTCTTTTATTTTATTTTATTATTTCTACTATTATTATATCAATTAATTAATAAAAATCAAATACTTTTTATTTAGCCCCTTCCCAAGCTTTTATTTACTTTTTTTAGTTTATTTGTTAAAATTTAGGTATAAGAAACTAATAAATAAATTTAAACTATGTCAGAGAAAAATTACCTGTCCGTCTTGAAAGGCGGGGTTTTTGCTTCTTTTGTTATTCTATTTTTTGTTTTCGGGTCATTGCTTTTCCCTTATATTTCCTCTAAGCAATTACCCTTTAATATCTTAATAGAGGTCCTCTTTTTGTTCTGGGTATTTTTTGTCATTAAATATCCTAAATATTTACCCAAAAAATCTTATTTAACTGGCGGTTTGCTGATTTATTTTTTTACTATTTTAATGTCCTTGGCGGTTAGTACTGACTATAATTTAACTTTTTGGGGGGATGTCGAGCGAATGCTGGGACTTTTTCATTTACTCCATTTTCTATTGTTTTATTTCATAATTATTACCGCTTTTCGCAGCAAAAAAGACTATTTCTATCTCTTGAACGCTGTTATTATTTCTTCAGTTTTAGTGTCTTTAAATGCCATTATAGAGAACAATGCCGATAGTACTATTGGCAATAGGGCTTATGTTGCCGCTATGATGCTGTTTTCTTTATTCCTGCAAGCCCTTTTCCTAATTCGCTCTAAAGAATGGTGGTCAAAAATTTTATACGCAGCTGGTATAATTGTTGCCTTTATTGGTTTTGTTAAGGCGGATATTTCCGGATCACACGTAGGCCTAGTGGCGGGAATCTTTGTCGTTTTCGCTGTCTTAACTATTATATCTAATAATAAAAATCTTAAGAGAATTAGTTTGGTGTCTCTCTTGGCCTTTGTGGTTTTAGTGGTAGGTCTATTTTCCTTTCGTTCTAATTCAGTCTTTGACGGCACCTACATGGGCAAGGCCTTGCGAGATTTTTCCGTTGAAAATGTTACCTTAAATACTAGATTAATTTCCTATAAGTCAGCTGGAAAATATTTAGTTGATCATCCTGTTTCTCTGGTCTTTGGTGTTGGACACGGAAATTATGCCTTAATTTTTGATAAATATTTTGATCCTAAGTTTTACGACTATGACAGATCGGCTACTTATTTTGACAGAGCTCACAACAATATTATTGATATTTTAACTACGACTGGAATAATTGGTCTACTAGCTTATTTGTCAATTTTTGTTTTTGCTGTAATTTACCTAATTCGAGCCTATAGGCGAAGTTTTTCTGAGAATAAATCACGTTCTATTGATAAATTTGAATTAGCTATAATTCTGGGTCTTTTAGTAGCCTATTTTGTGCAAAATTTGGCTGTTTTTGACTCTTTTTCTACTTATTTGTATCTTATAGCGTTACTAGCTTTTATTAATTTTGTTGGAGTAAAAAGTTTTTTTCGAGAAGACAGGGACTATAAGACACCTTCGATAATTAAGAATTTTTTCATTCCATTTTCAATTATTATTTTGTTCTTTTCCTTTAATAATAATATAAACTCACTTGCCATGTTACAGAAGACAATTGAGGCCTATAAAATATCTAACTCTGAGGGGATAATAACTGGAACTGGCGTCTTCGAAGAGGTTTTTGAATATAATACCGGATTAGAGAGAGACTCTAGGGAGTCATTTATTAACCTATTTTTAGCTTCTACAGATCAGGTTCTAAATTCTAGCGATCGTCAAGGGGCCGAAAAGACTATTGCCTTGGTTGTAAAATCAGCTGAAAAAAATGTCAATTATAATATTTATGACAGCTTATCATTATTTCGCTTAGCTCGTGTTTATGACACAGCTGGTAAATTTTATGCTCGAAATGGTAATCAGGAAAAGGCCTCAGAGTTGGCTAGCTTAGCACTAGATACTTTAGACAGGGCCATAGAAAGCAGTCCAGGAAGAGTTCCACTATATCTAACCAAAGCTAATTTATTATTAAATTTTGATGATAAGGAGGGGGCCATCGCTAGCATTGAATATGCTAAAAGTTTAAATTCCAATATGCCGGAAACTTATTGTCAATTAGCTCATTTTAATTTTGTCATTGAGGACGATGAAGGATTTATGGAAAATTTCCAAGTTTGTGCCGAAAGGGGTGGCTTCTCTTTGGTCAATTGGAAAGATTTCTTGGGCTCAGTAGAAAGTCGTTATTATAATGATGGTAAATTGGATTTATTAGCAAATTTTTATGAAATAGTTTTGTCGGCTGGAATAGCTGATGTTGAGCTTCTTTCTAAATTAGCTCTTCTGTACTATGAGATGGGTGATTTTTCTAGTTCTAAGGAAACAGCTTTGAAAATTTTAGAAATAGATGAATCTTATCGGGCTGAAGTAGAAGATTTTTTAGAACGATTAGAGCTCGAGACTAATAATTTAAAGCAAGAATAACTTAGCAATAAAGATTTATGACTGGGATTAAAAAAAATAAACCAGCATTTACTTTAGTGGAGATATTAGTGGTAGTATCTGTTGCTACTGTTTTAGTTACATTGTCGCTTTTCTATTTAAATGACTCCAGAAAGGGTTCACGGGATCTTAAAAGGGTTTCAGATATTAATCAAATCCAAACCGCCCTAGAGGCTTTTTATTATCATCAGGGGCGTTATCCTACTGCCGAAGAGTTTAATACTAGCTCGCTAGCCTATGGCGACGTTATTTATTTAAAAGAAATACCAACCTCACCAAAGGCTGATGGTGATTGTAGTGACGAAGAAAATACTTACTCTTATTCTGAAGATGGAATTAATAATGGTTCTTACGCCTTGTCTTTTTGTTTGGGTGGAGTTTCCGAGAATTTAACAGCTGGGCCCAAAATAGCCACTCCTGAGGCTTGGTTTTCAACAGCTTCTTCGGGCCCAAGCGAGGAATTACTATCTATTTCTAAAAGTGGAACAGGAAGTGGTACTGTTAGCAGTTCTCCTTCCGGTATAGATTGTGGCTCAACTTGTTTTTATTCTTATGAACAAGATACTTCAGTAACACTATCGGCCAGTTCTTCTGTCGGTAGTACTTTTTCTGGTTGGTCGGGCGCTTGTTCGGGTACTGGTTCTTGTGAAGTTTCTATGACCGAACCTAAGTCAGCAACAGCAAGCTTTACTATTAATAATTATGCCCTATCAGTGTCTAAGAGTGGGGCAGGAAGTGGTACTGTTAGTAGTTCTCCTTCGGGTATAGATTGTGGTGCCAGTTGTTCTGGTGATTTTGACTATGGGACTTCGGTTACTCTAAGTGCCGTCGCTCCAGTCGGTAGCGTTTTTACCGGATGGTCGGGCGAGGGTTGTTCAGGAACCGGAACCTGCGTTATTTCTGTCACCGAAGCTAAAAGTGTTAGCGCTAATTTTGATATAAGTTATTGTAGTTTAGATATAAGTAATGTTGTTTTTGAAGATTTTTTTACAGGTTCCACTCTGGATACTGATAAATGGACAGAAATTGGTGCTAGCTTTGGGTCGATTTCTGTTGCTGATGGTTATTTAAATATAGTTAACCAAACTGGCGGAAGTAGCAGTTTTATAGGCGCGGCTACTAAAGATTTTAGATTACAAGTTGGTCAAATTATAGAAACAAGAGTAAAAAATACCTCTGGTAGGCATTCAGCAGTAATTGCCTTTGGTCAGGCTAATTGGTATCCCTATCCTCATGGAGGTAGTATCGGGGCTTCTTTGTATTCTAGGGCTGACGCTAAAACAGCTACAATATCTTTAAGGAGAGCTAATAATACAACAAGCTCAGGCTCTCCAACTATCCAGGATTATACTGATTTTAGAGTTTTAAAAATGTTTAGGTTAACCCAAGATCTAATCGAGTTTTATGCTGACGGAACAAAGGTTGGTCAATTTACCGATGCTGGATTATCGGCCGGTTACGCTGTTTATTATTCATACGATGGTCATACTAAACCAAATACCGCCGTAATAGATTATTTATTAGTTTTCTCTGAGGGGGGAACAGTTAGCCCTGTTGTCAGTGAAGATCGAGTTTGTGGAACAGAGGTAACTCTAACCGCTGCTCCTAGCACTGGCTATGTCTTTGTTTCTTGGACGGATGAAGGTGATAATGTTTTAAGTACTAATAATCCATATTCCTTTAATCTTTCAACTAATCAAACAATAAAAGCAAATTTTTCTGACACGAGCCCTCCTCCTCCGGATGATGATCCTCCAGGGCCACAACCAATTTAAACTTTATCCATTTTTTAAAAATAATTTAAAGAGCCGTTAAGGCTCTTTTGTTATTATTAATTTGTTTTTAAAATCCTTTTAAAACACAAAATAAAAGTCATAAAATTCAAGGCCTTTTTATGGGATAAGGTTATTGAAGATGTGTTTCGGGGCGTCTTTATTAAATATTTTATTATTAAAATCCTCGACCAGGTTTTAACGATAGACTAATTTTATCAAGCGCCCCTAAAAGGATTATTATAATTAATAATAATAATTATGGATAAGGTTTTTTCTTTTTTAAAAAAATATCGCCGGAAAATTATTTTTATCTCTGTTTTTTTAATAATTTTTGTGTTTATCGTTTTCTTCTTTCTTAAAACTATTTACGGCTCTTGGTGGACTATTTATCCCCAGCGGGTCAAAAGTTTTATTTCCTTAAATCGTTTGGCTATTTCGGTCTACGAAGACCCTTGGTGTCGCCTGGATTGTTATTTAGAGCGCCAAATTTATCAGCAGGAGATTGTGAAGTTTATTAAAAATGATAAATTTGCTGAAAAAATAAAGAGGGTAATTTTAAATGAAGAAGGAAATTTAGCTTGGCGTTTGGAATTATTAAAAGTTTTATCTTTAGTAGAAAACAGGGAGGGTCTAACTATTTTTAATGACCTGCGAGACTATCTAAGCAGGACAGATGGTAATTTAGCGGTTAAACAGGCCATTGCTTACTATTTTTTGGATGAAAATTCGGAGGAGTATTTAGATTTATTAAAAAATCAATTAGCCAATGATTCTTACCCCACAGAAGAAAGACTAACTGTTTTGAAAAATTTAACTTCTTTAAATATCTCTCAAGCTGATTTTTATTTAGCCTTATTAGAGTTAAGCTCCGAAGATGATTTTAATATTGAATTATTACGAGCCCTAGGTGCCGACGAAGGTCGTTTTTCATTAAATCAAGAAAAATTATTTTCCAATTTAGAAAAAATTATTTTATCACCCAATTCCAGCTTCACCTCTCGTCGTCTAGCTATATTTATTCTCTCTGATTTTTTGGAAAACGAATTAGAAAAATTTGAAGATAAAAATTTTGTTGAAAGCAGAGTTTCGGATGATTTAAATGCTTATGATTTATTTAAGTATTTAATTGCTAATGAAAACATAGACATTTTTAGCCGGTATTTATTAGTGGATATTTTAAACAATAAGACCGAAACAAAGCAACCCTTGCCAGAAATTTCCACTGAAGAATGGGGGGTTTATTACGCCAATTAAAACAAGGACTGGCTTTTAGCCACGATTTACATAAGAGGTGGGGCCGGTGAAAACCGGCTCAATCTCGCTATAATTAATTTTTTTAGATCTATGTTGTTGAGAAAAAAAACGGCGCTTATTATAAGCGCCTTCGTTTTAAGTTTCTTTCTTAGTTTTTTCTGCGGACATTTGGCTCGGGCCATGCCAGTTGGAACCTTGCTTTATAGGACTTCCAGTAATGGCAACCTTTACGGCCACAACACTACTGAATTGGTAGTAGTAAAAAACAAAATGGTAAAAAATATTTATACTGGTCATGTGGCAATGTATATTGGTCAGGAGGATGGAGTTGATTATATAGTAGAGGCTATGCCTGATGGTATTATTAAACTTCCAGCTAAGTATTTTTTAAATTCAAAAAATGGTGAAAAATTAATTGGAGCCAAGATTCCTAAAAATTTAAGTGAAGTTCAAAGACTTAAAGTGGTAGAGCTAGCCAAACAATTAGCTGATAGTAATTTATCCTATGATTTTGATTTCAAAAAACAAAAAGGCCCCAATAGTGGGGAGTGGATTTGTGTTGGATTAACTGAAAAGATTTATGAAAGCGCCAATATTTCTAACCCCCTGGATTTAAGGGGATTGGAATATGATCCCCAGAAATATGCCGTTGATATTACCCCTGACGGTTTTGATGATTATAGTATTATTGATACTGATAGTGGCGATTGCCTTTCACGTAATAGAGAATTTTCTAAAATATCAGCCGATCGTCGCACTATTTTGCCCTTGCCAGAGGTTTTTGGTTTTAATGCTGGAAGGGAATACAATGGCGAGCGCTATTTCTTCTTTCCCTTAACTCAATATTTTCAGGAAAGTTTAGAAAATGTGTCAGTAGATATTCAATTAGAAAGTGATTTTATTGATAATAATGTCAGAGGTAAGGTTCCTGAAATAGCCATGATATTTCGTTGGAGCTTGGTTAATAATCCTGTTTCAGCTTTAAAAGGTATGGCCAATAAAATAGTTAGCATTTTTTCTGGTGATAAAAATTCTAGTAAGAATAAATTAACTGATTCTGATATCCATTCTTCAGTTGACAATAATATTGAAAAAGAGGAAGAAGATGTCGGGGAGGACGACTCTCTGTTAGTTAATAATTCAAGCGAAGACATTGTCGCAGTTGTTTCTAATGCTAATACTGAATCAGCCTCGCAAATTACCTTAGGCAAAGTTCAAAGTACTATTTCTATAGAGGATGGCCCTGGTTTAAATATTTCAGCTGAAAACCTTAGCTCCTCTAATCAGCCCGATGATTTTGCCAGCATTGAATTAAATAATCTCACTAACACCTCAACTGAAATCATTGAGGAGGAGGCAGAAGACGTTAAGGAGGAGCCAGAGATTATAGAGAATGAGTTAGATATTATGTTGGGCTTAGCGCAAAATTTATTAATTAGCAAAATTTACGCTACCTTAAGCGATGACTATATTGAAATTTATAATCCCACCAACAAAACTATCGATTTAGAAGAGGCTGGGGTCAGGTTGTATAAGGTTAAAACTAGTGCGACCCCATCCCTTATAATGCGTTTAGGAAATCTTAGCGATGGTTCTTACCCCGGAGGAGTAAAAATCTCTCCCTCAGGTCGATATTTAATAGCTAGAGTAAATGCTAGCGAGGAAATAAAATCTCAGGCTCAGGCTATTGCCACCAAAAGCGATTTTACCTTTGCTGGAAATGGTTACACTATTTATTTGAGTACCGGAGTTGTTTCTAGTGATATTGATGAAGACATTGTTGATAAAGTTGGTTTTGGTAAGGCTAAATATTTTCGCCAAAAATCAGCTCCAGAAATTTTGGATAATCATATTTTAGTACGTAAGGCTAAAAATAATTCTACGGCAATTTCTATGAAGACTGGTGAGTCTGATTATTTATTAGGCCATTCTTATAATAGTAAAAATAATTTTTCTGATTTTGTCTTAGTTTCTTTAATAGAAAATAATAATAATGAAAGTAATTCTAATAATACCAATAACAATTCCAGTAGTTCTAGCACTTCCAATAATTCTAACAGCTCAAATAGCTCTAATACTTCTAATGATAGCTCTTCTAACAGTAATTCTGATGATGATTCCTCTGATGACGAAAATAATACTAATGATCAAATAGCTAGCACCACCGAAGAAATAAAGCCCTTGTTAATAAGCAAAATTTATACCACTGGCAGCGATTCTTATGTGGAAATTTATAATCCTAATAATCAAGAAATAAATTTAGAAGAAGCTGGAATTAGACTTTATCGAGCTAAAACCAGCGCTACACCCTCTATTATGATGAGAATAGGGAACTTAAGCGACGGTTCTTATCCGGGCGGGGTCAGTGTTTCTCCTTTTGGCAAATACTTAATAACTCGTAGCTTGGCCTCCGATGAAACCAAGTCAATGGCCCAGGCTATTTCTACTAGAAGTGAATTCAATTTTCCCTTAGGTGGATATACGGTTTATTTGGCTGATGGGGCTGTTTCTTCGGACACCGATGAGGATATTATTGATAAAGTTGGTTTCGGTGACGCTGTTTATTATTGTGCTTTTCCAGCACCTGAAATTTTGGAAAATAATATTTTAGTTCGCAAGGCTACCAGTACTTCTACCGCTAGGGATATGTCAGTTTATGGTAATCATCATTCTTTGGGAAATAATTATGATACTAAAAATAATTTTTCCGACTTTGTTTTAGTGGACTTAAACTTTGATTATTCCCAAGCAGAAGAGACTGAAGGCGGCGATGATGATGAGGAAAACGAAAATACTGAAGGCGATGAAGATGGTGATGATAATGAACAAGGTGAGGAAGATCATAATCCCGAGGGTGAAGATAATGATGGGGTTATTGATCCTGTTTACCCTGATAATAATGAACCTGGTGATAACAACCCCGAAGAGCCCGACCCTGAAGACCCTGATCCCGAAGACCCCGACCCCAGCGATGATTCTGAAGAAAGCGATTCAAGTAACGAAGACGACGATGAGTCTAATAATGAAAATGGGGGAGTTGCTGATTATTGCCTAGCGCCAGGTTTATACTTAGATAATATTATTCATCTTTGGCACGCTGATGAATGCCAGGGATCCAACACCTTGGATTATATTAGTGGAGAATTGTCGGAAATTAATTTTTCTTGGCAGGAGGGCAAATTTGCTTGTAGTTTTAGGCAGTATTATGCTAATGGCTATTTAACAAAAACCCTAGACGAATCTTTTAGTTCTAATAATTTCACTCTCTCTTTCTACTATAATAATTTAAACATTAATTCGCGCCCAGAAATGAAGTTCTCTAATTCTATTAGTGGAGATTTTTTTAGGATTAGACTTTACCCCACTAATACCGATTTTTATAATACCCCCGGAGCTTATCTAAAAGATTATGCTTTAGTTTGGCCTAGCGACGGACAATGGCATTTTTTTACTTGGGTGGTTAATAAACCGGAAAATTATTGGGTACTATATCGTGACGGGGTAGAGGTTTATCGGAAAAATATGGAAAGCTCGCTTTTTATTGAGGTAGATGAATTTAGAATAAAGGGTGATAATAATTATAATTTAATGGATGAAATTGCTATTTTCAATCGAGCCCTATCACCAACTGAAATTGCTGATATTTATGACACCGACCTTCCTCTAAATCACATTAATTGCCAGGCAAGTCTGGTTGACTAAAAGATTTGTTTTTGGTATTATTTCTAATAGAATTGCTTTTAAAATTAATAGTTTTAATAGCAATTCTATTAGATCAAATAGATGGTTACTGTCATTATTATTTATTAATAAAGGCAGAGGAAAGTCCGGACTCTCAACAGTTGATAGTGGATAACGTCCACCGCTTTGTATCACTTCGGTGCTATAAAGTAGGGAAAGTGCCACAGAGACAATACTATCTCTAGCTTTCGGGTTAGAGAGAAAGGTGAAAAGTTGATTGAGGTTAATTTATTAGCCACAATCTTTGCCCTTTGGTAACAAAGGTGTCAGGGTAAACCCTATCAGAGAGCAAGAGTAAACCATGCCTTCGGGTATGACGAAAAGTAACTCGCACGAGCTAATTAGTAATAATTAGCCTAGATAAATGACCATCACGGAGCTTCGGCTCTGGACAGAATCCGGCTTATTTTTTGATCTTTTTTATTATTTACTTATTTTATGAAAAAAATCGATTTATTTTTTTCTTTTATTTTAGTCCCGCTGGACTTTATTTTGTTAGTTTTAGCTGGAGTTTCAGCTTATTTTATTAGGTTTTCTCGCTTCACTACCGAAATTAGGCCCATAATATTTGAATTAGACTTCGCTGTTTATTTCAAAATAGTTTTATTTGTGGCTTTTTTGTGGGTAATTATTTTTGCCCTTTCTTCGCTTTATTCCATGACTAGCCGAAGGTTGAGTCAGGAAATTCATCGAATTTTTTTAGCTTGTTCGGCTGGGTTTGTTTTGGTGATAATTCTGATATTTTTCCAAAGAGAATTGTTTGATTCTCGTTTTATAGTATTAATGGCCTGGTTTTTGGCTATAATCTATGTTTCCCTGGGGAGAATAATTGCTTATTGGATAAAAAAATCTTTGTATGCTCAGGGTTTTGGTAATAAAAATGTGATCTTAGTTGGTTCTAGCAAAACAGGGGATAACCTTATTAAAGAATTTTTTAATAAAAAATATTCTGGTTACAAGGTCGTAAAGCGAGTGAGAGATTTTTCTATTGAAACAGCTAGAGATTTAAGTGTTTTTATAGAAGAATTCAATAAAGAAGGGAAGTTAAGGAATGAAAGAGTTGATGAAATAATTCAAAGTGACCCAAATCTAAGTAAGGTAGAGACTTTACGCTTATATGATTTTGCTAATGAATATCATATTACTTTCAAATATGTAGCTGACTTATTAGAGGTCAAGGTTCTAAAAACTGAGGTTTCTGAGGTTGCTGGAATCCCCATGGTGGAGGTGAAAAGAACCACCCTGGATGGTTGGGGTAGAATAGTAAAAAGAATCTTTGATATTATTTTTTCTGGGTTGATTATTTTGATTTTGTCTCCAATCATTATTATAACTATTATTTTAATAAAAATTGATTCTCATGGTCCGGTCTTTTTCTATCGTCGAGATGATGGTTCGCCCGTTTTTCGTGTTGGTCAGGGGGGTAAAACTTTCAGATATTTTAAGTTTCGCTCCATGATTCCCGGAACAGATAGTATGCGCTATAACGAGCTATCGGATAAAAATGTTCGTAAAGATGGTCCTATGGTTAAAATTGCCGATGATCCTAGAATTACTCGGATAGGGAGGTTTATTAGGCGCTGGAGTATTGATGAGTTACCTGAATTATTTTTGGTTTTTGTTGGTAAGATGAGCTTGGTCGGACCTCGTCCTCATTTACCTGAGGAGGTTGCTAAATATGAGCAGCACCATAAAAAGACCTTAACCGTTAAGCCGGGGATAACTGGTTTAGCTCAGGTTTCTGGACGCAGTGATTTATTGTTTGAAGAAGAAGTCAAGTTAGATGTTTATTATATCGAAAATTGGTCCCTCTTATTAGATTTGTCAATACTATTTAGAACGCCTTTGGCTATATTCAGAAATAGAAAGGCTGAATAATAAAAAATATGAAAGTTGCTCTAATCCACGATCATTTAGCTCAAGACGGTGGAGCCGAAAAGGTTTTGGAAGTTTTTTGTCAGATGTTTCCCAAAGCTCCGATCTACACCTTGCTTTATGATAAGAAAAAAGTCGCTCATCGCTATCCAGACAGGCGCATAGATACTTCTATTATCCAGAAAATGCCTGGCGGTGTTCGGTTTTATCAATGGTACTTACCTTTTATGCCCATGGCAGTAGAGTTTTTTGATTTACGTGAGTATAATTTGGTTATTTCCGATACCAGCTCTTTCGCTAAGGGTGTTATAACTCAACCATCCACGGTGCATGTTTGTTATTGCCATACCCCTACTAGATATTTATGGAGCGACACTCATCAATATATTAATGAGTTAAAGTATAATAAATTTCTTAAAAAAATAGCTTCTTTAATTTTAAGTCGTATTAGATCCTGGGATAGATTGGCAGCTGATAGAGTCGATCATTTTATTGCCAACTCTAAGGCTGTTCAGGAGAGAATTACAAAGTATTACAAAAGAGATTCGGTAGTTATTTACCCACCGGTAGAGGTTGATAAATTCTTTATCGCCAGGGAATTAGAGGATTTTTTTCTAATAGGTTGTCGATTGGCCCCCTATAAAAGAGTTGATTTAGTAGTAGAAGTGTTTAAAAAGTTGGGCCTAAATTATAAGTTAAAAGTTTTTGGCGATGGAGTTGATTTGAAGCGTCTTAAGAAAATAGCTAAAAATTGTCCTAATATTGAATTTCTAGGTCGCATCAGTGATAAGGAGAAGGCTAGATTAATGAGCAAGTGCTTGGCCTTTTTAAACCCCCAAGAAGAAGATTTCGGAATATCCAAGGTGGAAGCTATGGCCTCGGGTCGTCCAGTTATTGCCTATAAAAAAGGGGGAGCCCTAGAGACTATAATAGAAGGGAAAACCGGAGTGTTTTTTGCTGAGCAAACCGTTGACTCTTTATCGACTGTTGTACAAAAATTTTATACAGATATAAAAGAGGGGCAGAAAAAATGGGATAGCCAGGAAATTAGGGAACATGCTAAGAAATTTTCTCGAGATAATTTTGAGGAAAATATTAAGAATTTTATTGATAAGGTCTATAATAAAGATAAGTTTTAGATTTATGAAGATCGGCATTGATGTTCGGGTTTTGCTGGATAAAAATTATAGTGGTGTTGCCAGCTTTACCTATAATTTATTAAAAAATATTATCAAAAAAGATGAGCGTGATGCTTATTATTTTTTTTATAATTCTTTTAAAAAGGCAAAATTACCCAGCTTTATTCCTGAGAGTAAAATTATTAGCACCAGGTATCCTAATAAAATTTTTAATTATTTTTTACAGAAAAGATTATCTTATCCTCGTTTGGACAAGATTGTTGGTGATGTTGATGTCTTTTATTTACCTCATATTAATTTTTCTTCTTTTTCTAGTAAAAGTAGAAATATTATAACCATTCATGACCTATCCTTTTTGCGTTATCCGGATTTTTTTAGTTCTCGAAAAAACTTTTGGCACCAAGCTATTAATATTAAGAAAAATATTAAAAAATTCAATAAAATAATCGCCGTTTCTCATAATACCAAAAATGACATTATCGAATTACTAGGTGTCTCTCCGGATAAAATAGAAGTTATTTATCCTGGACTACCAGAATTTCAATTTTCTAAGGTTTTTTCTTCTAATTATCTAGAGGAAAAATATAATATTAATCGTGATTATATTTTATATTTAGGAACTATTGAGCCTAGAAAAAATATCAGCGGATTAATATCAGCTTATAATTTGTTGCGTGATAATGGTCATAATTTTTTATTAGTTTTGGCTGGAGCTTGGGGTTGGAAAACAGCTGAAATACGAAAAGAATGGCAAAAATCTCCTTACAAAGATGATATTCGCTTTATTTCTTACGTAGATGACGAGGTGAAACCTCTTTTATATGAAAAGGCCCGGGCTTTTGTTTATCCTTCTTTTTATGAGGGTTTTGGTTTTCCGCCACTTGAAGCTATGAGTTTTTCCTTGCCAGTTGTAGCTAGTAATACTTCTAGTTTACCTGAGGTCTTAGGCGATGGAGCTTTATTAGTAAATCCAGACAAGCCTCAGGAGATTTATTCAGCTATGAAAAATGTTTTAATAGATGAAGATTTGCGACATAGTTTAATAAAAAGAGGACAAGCTAGAGTAGCTGAATTTTCTTGGGAAAAAACCTCCCAAGAATATCTAAATGTTTTTAGGTCGGTTTTAAAATCTGAAAAATATTCCAACTAAGTATTTAATAAAATATGTTAGACAAAAGATTAAAAAATAAAAAAGTTTTAGTAGCTATTTCTGGAGGAGTTGACTCAGCGGTGTCAGCTCATCTTTTGATTCAGGCTGGTTATTCTGTTAGTGGAATTTTTTTAAATTTCTGGAAGGATAATAGTGAACCTAGTTCAGAAAATAAGTGTTGCTCAATTCAGGCTCAAATGGATGCTAAAAAAGTTTGTTTAAATTTAGGTATCCCATTTTACACCTTTGATTTTTCTAAGGCTTTCAAAAAGGAGGTAGTCGATAATTTTTTAAATGAATATGCTATTGGTCGCACACCAAATCCTTGCGTTGTCTGTAATAAGAAAATAAAAATTGGGGGACTTTTGGAATATGCTAAATCCTTGGGCTTTGATTATTTGGCCACTGGTCACTATGGTTATATAGAAAAAGATGGGAAAGACTATAAAATGTTTAGAGGGGTCGACAAAAATAAAGATCAGACTTACTTTTTATATACCTTAAACCAAAAACAATTATCTAAATTATTACTACCCTTGGGTAAATTAAAAAAACCAGCTGTTAGACAAATTGCCAAGAAAGCCGGATTATTAGTAGCCTCTAAAAGCGATAGCCAGGAAATATGCTTTATTTCTGGTAAGCGTCATAATGATTTTTTAAAAAAATATTTGAAATTAAAGCCCGGCGAGATTCGATTGTTGGGTGATAATAAAAAGGTTGGTGAACATCAGGGGCTGTCGCTTTATACTATCGGACAAAGGAGGGGAATAGAAATTGGTGGAGATGGTCCTTATTATGTAGCGCAATTTGATTATGATAAAGATATATTATATGTAGTTCGCAATTTTAATGACACTATTTTATATAGCTCCAGCATGACATTAACTGATGTTAATTGGATGAACTTAAAAGAATTAAAATTTCCTCTAAGGGCTGACGTTGTAATTCGCTACCAACATAAACCAGTTAAGTGCTTAATTGATTATAATAAAAAAAATAATACCGCTCAGGTAAAATTTTTTAAGATACAACGTGCCATCACTCCCGGCCAAAGTGCCGTCTTCTATCGCGATAGCGAAGTTCTAGGTGGAGGAATAATTAATTGAGATCTTGCCTTCCGTGTCACCCCCGGCGAGCGTAGCGAGGGAAGGGGGTCCAGGGTTGGTCCATATAAATAATAATACTTATAAAATGACCAAAGAGTACAATTATTATATTTATATATTATCAAATAAAAGAAACGGAACATTATATATCGGAGTAACTAATAATTTACTCTCAAGGACATTCCAACATAAATTAAAAGAAAATAAAAATAGCTTTAGCGCTAAATATAAAACAGACAAATTGGTTTATTATGAAAATTATCAATATATTGAAGACGCTTTAAATAGAGAGAAGGAGTTAAAAAAATGGAATAGATCTTGGAAAATAAAAAATTAATAGAAGAAGAAAATCCTACTTGGAGGGATATGTTTAGGGATATGGATTAATAACAAAAGATTTATCGAGTTAACCCTGGACCCCATTCCCTTCCCACGTAAAAACTCTCAGTTGCACTTCGTGCACCTTCGAGTTAACGTGGGTCGCCGGGGGTGACAAGGGAAAAATAAATTGTGCCGATGGTGGGAATCGAACCCACAAGCCTTGCGGCACACGAGTTTGAGTCGTGCGTGTTTGCCAGTTTCACCACATCGGCCGATGCAGGAATATATTAGATTATTTTTCCGTAATTGTCAAAATTTTATTTGCCATTTTTTATTAGATGAATTATAATATTAGAGTAATTAATTCTTATTTTATTTTATGGGAAAAATAATTTCCATTGTTAACCAAAAGGGAGGTGTCGGAAAAACAACCACTTCAGTCAACCTCGGAGCTTATCTAGCTCATTTTGGTAAAAAAGTTTTATTGGTGGACGTGGATCCTCAGGCCAATGCTACTTCAGGCCTAGGCGTTGATCATCGTCAGGTTGAAAAAGGTATTTACGATGTTCTAATGGGTGATTGTCCAATATCTGAAGTTATACTTAAAACTAAACAAGACAATTTTTTTCTTATTCCAGCTACGGTCAACTTATCCGGAGCTTTGATTGAATTGGTTGAAGTAGAGAATAGAGAATTTAGTTTACTTTCGGCCCTGGAGGAAATCAAGGAAAAATTTGATTATATTATTATTGATGGACCGCCTTCTTTGGGGCTATTAACAGTAAATATTTTAGTCGCTTCTGATAGAGTTTTAATTCCTATCCAAAGTGAATATTATGCTCTAGAGGGATTAAGTCAGCTCATGGAAACTATTTCTTTAATACAAAATAACTTACGACCGCAATTAGGAATATTAGGAGTAGTTATAACCATGTTTGATAAGAGAAATCGTTTATCAGCCCTGGTTAGAGACGAGTTGTACAAATATTTTCCTAATAAGGTTTTTAAATCAATAATCCCTCGTACCGTTCGCTTGGCCGAGGCTCCTAGCTATGGTCTTAGTATTTTGCAATATGATCCCAAGTCATCAGGTGCTAAAGCTTATGAGGAATTAGCCAAAGAAATTATTAATTTAAGTTAAAATAAAATTATGGCAAATAAAGGATTGGGAAGAGGATTAGGTTCTCTTATTCCTAAAAAAATAAATATTAATGATTATTCAGATTTTTCGTTAGATGAAAAAAGCAAAGAATTGGTTGATAGTAGGGGGGGAGTAGTTGAAGTTGACCCTAAAAAAATAGTTCCCAACCCTTATCAACCTCGTAAAGAATTTGATCCTATTTCTTTGAATAATTTAGTTGAGTCAATTAAGGAGCATGGCATAATCCAGCCCCTAATAGTTAGCCCCGAAAAAGATGGTTCTTATGAGTTAATTGCTGGAGAAAGGCGTTTACGTAGTGCCATAGAGCTAAATATGTTCAGTGTTCCGGTAATTGTTCGTGATATTAGTAATCAGAAAAAATTAGAGTTAGCTTTAATTGAAAACCTACAACGAGAAGACTTAAATCCAATAGACTCAGCTGTGGCTTATAATCAATTAATAAATGAATTCAATTTAACTCAAGATGATTTGGCTAAAAAGTTGGGGAAACCAAGGTCTACTATTACTAACACTCTTAGATTTTTAGCTCTACCTGAAGAGATTAAAAAAGCTTTAACCGAAAAAAGAATTTCCGAGGCTCATGCTAAGTATTTATTAGGATTAGACAACGAGGTTAAGCAGTTGACAATTTTCCGTAAAATATTGTACAATAATCTTTCAGTTAGGGAGACAAATAAATTAATTAGAGAATCCGGCGGAACCAGAAAGGCCAAGGTGATTATTGGGGAAAATGACAAGAAAATTATTGATTCTTTACAAACATATTTAGGGACCAAGGTTGATATTAAAAGAGCTCAAAAGGGTGGTAAGGTGGAAATTAATTTTTATTCCGACGATGATTTAAATAGTATTATTAAAAAAATAATGTAAAACCACAAAACAGGGAAAACCATGAAATACAACTTTATTATGGAAGCTGTCCAAGTAATTGGAATTATTCTTTCCTTTTTGAGCCTGTTTATTATGATTTTTTGGGGCGGAATCTCCTTGCTCGGTTTCTATCTTAAACAAGTAGAGGATATTGAGCGGGAGACACTTGAAAAATAAAGAGGGGAGACAGAGGAGTGGTGAGGCCGGACAAATCCGGCCTTTTTTATTTAATATTTGTCTTATACTCAAAAATAAATTATAATAGAGTAAGGTTTGAAAAACAATAGTTTTTTATTGTTATTTTTTATTTTTTATCTTTTTTTATGTCATTTGTCCACCTACATAATCATACTCATTATTCTCTTTTAGACGGTTTAGCTAAGATAGACGATCTTATTGCTTTGGCTAAGCAGCAGGGGTCTCCAGCTATTGCCATTACTGATCACGGGGTTATGTATGGTGTAATAGAGTTTTATAAAAAATGTAAAAAAGCTGGAATAAAACCAATAATCGGGGTAGAAATTTATTTAGCCCCAAAATCTCGTTTTGATAAAAACACAAGAGAGGATGCTAAAAATTTTCACTTATTATTATTAGCCAAAAATAATATTGGTTATCAAAATTTAATTAAATTAACCTCCTTGGCTCACTTGGAGGGTTTTTATTATAAACCTCGAGTTGATTGGGAGCTCTTAGAAAAATATCATGAAGGTCTTATTGCTTCTACAGCTTGTTTGGGGGGCGAAATTCCATATTTAATTAGAGGTGGAAAGATGGATTATGTTAAAAAAAGAATTTTGGAATACAATAATCTTTTTGGTCAGGATAATTTTTATCTAGAAATTCAAGATCATCCCGAGTTAGAGGGTCAAGCAGAAAATAATAACCAATTAATAAAACTTTCGCGTGAATTAAATATTCCTTTAGTGGCCACTAATGACGTTCATTATATAGAGAAGGATGATGATGAAGCTCAGGATATTTTACTGTGTTTACAAAATAAAAAGAAAAGAGAGGACGTTGATAGAATGAAAATGATAGGCTACGGGGATTATTCTTGTCGTGACCCTAAGGAGATTATAGAGGCTTTTAAAGATGTCCCTGATGCCGTTGAAAACACTTTAAAGATTGCGGAGAGATGTAACGTTGAGATTAATTTAGATGAAGTTCATCTACCTCACTTTGAAGTTCCTGAGGGCTATGATCAAGCTTCTTTTTTACGTAAATGGTGTGAGGACGGCATAAAAATTCGTTTTCCTGATGTTGAGGAAGAGGAGTTAAAAGAGATTAGAACAAGAATGGATTACGAGTTAGAGGTTATTAATAAAATGGGTTGGCCTTCATATTTCTTAATTGTAGCTGATTTAGTTAATTGGGCTAAAAATCAAAAAATTGTTGTTGGACCAGGACGTGGTAGCGCTGCTGGATCTTTGGTTTGCTATTTAACTGGAATTACTAATTTGGATCCTATTAGATATGAATTGCTCTTTGAGAGATTTTTAAATCCTGACAGAATATCTATGCCTGATATTGATTTGGACTTTGCTGACACTCGACGAGATGAGGTTATTTCTTATGTAGCTGAAAAATATGGGCATGATAATGTCGCCCAGATTATCACTTTTGGAACTATGGCTGCTCGAGCTGCTGTTCGAGATGTAGGTCGAGTTTTAGATGAGCCTTATGATTTTTGTGATAAATTAGCCAAGATGATTCCAATGAATTACAAGGTTAAGGAGGCGGTAGAAAATTTACCCGAAGTTAAAGATATTTATAAAAAAGATCCAGCTGCTAAAAGAATTTTAGATTTTGCTCAAAAATTAGAAGGTGTTGCTAGGCACGCCTCTACTCATGCCTGTGGTGTTTTAATAACCAAGGAGCCTCTGACCAATTATGTTCCTTTACAGTATGCATCTTCTTCTGACAAAAGTATTGTTTCACAATATTCACTTCACCCGGTTGATGATTTGGGCTTATTGAAAGTTGATTTTTTAGGATTAAAGAATCTTACTATTATTGAAGCTGCTATTAAAATTATTAAAAACACTCGAGAGGTAGAGATTGATATTGATAAAATTCCCCTAGATGATAAAAAAACATTAGAATTATTTAAAAAAGGAGCAACTACTGGAGTTTTTCAGTTTGAGTCAGGTGGTATGAAGCGGTACTTGAAGGAATTAAAGCCAGGAAAGTTTGAGCATATAATTGCCATGGTGGCTCTCTATCGTCCCGGACCAATGGAATGGATTCCAGAATTTATTGCTGGTCGACATGGACGTGAAATGACCTATTTACACCCCAAGCTAAAACCAATTTTAGAAAAAACTTATGGAGTGGCTGTTTATCAGGAGCAGGTTATGCAAATTTCTCGAGAGTTAGCTGGTTTTACTCGGGGAGAGGCTGATACCCTGAGAAAAGCTATGGGTAAAAAAATACCTGAACTCTTGGCTGAGCAAAAAGAGATGTTTGTTGATGGTTGTATAAAGAATGGTTTGGGTAAAAAATTAGCTGAAAAAATATTTTCTTTTATTGAACCTTTTGCTGGTTACGGCTTTAATCGTTCTCACGCTGCTTGCTATGCTATGATTGGCTATCAGACTGCCTATCTCAAGGCGCATTATCCATCCGAGTTTATGGCTGCTTTACTTACTGCAGACCAAAATGACACTGATAGAATCGCTATAGAAATCGATGAATGCAGAAGTATGGGGATGGAAATCATGCCTCCGGACATTAACGAATCTTTTGCTTCTTTTACGGTTGTTACTAGTGGAACTGTTCAAAACAAAGCTGTTGCCGAGGTGGAAAAAACAAAAACAATTCGGTTTGGTTTGAATGCTATCAAAAATGTTGGTCATCATATTGTCGAGGAGATAATTAAAGAGCGCAAAGCTAATGGACCCTATAAAAATATTTTTGATTTGCTAGAACGAGTCTTGGATAAAGATTTAAATAAAAAATCTTTGGAAAGTTTAATAAAATGCGGGGCCTTTGATCAATTTGAAGACAGGGGAGTGCTACTCGGAAGCCTAGAGTCCCTGTTGGAATTCAATAAGGAGATATCTCGCGTCAAAAACAGCCCCCAAATTTCTTTATTTGCTGAATCGCCTGATGCTATGGTTTTTAACTATCCTCGCCTCGACAAAAAAATAGAAATTAATAATAACGAAAAGCTGCAATGGGAAAAAGAGTTACTCGGTCTTTATATTTCCGAGCATCCCTTCAATGATTTTAAAGGAAAATTAGGAGATGATATAATTTCCTTAGGTAATTTAAAAAACTACAAGAATCAAGATGTTTTATCAGCTGGAGTAGTTTCAGTTATTAAAAAAATTATCACCAAGAAAAATGATAATATGCTTTTCGTCAAAATAGAGGATGGGATTTCTTTTGTAGAAATTTTGGTTTTTCCAAAAGTTTTAAAAGAAACTCCAGATATTTGGCAGGAAGGGAAGACGGTTTTATTAAATGCTAACGTCTCTGATAAGGACGGAGAAATAAAATTATTAGTTAATAAGGCGGTTGTTTTGGACGTGGATAATTTAAAAACTACTTTAAAAGATTTTAGAAATATAAAAATACCCAAGCGATTTAATGCCAATGGTGGTGGAAATGGTTTTTATGGAAATGGCAACGGTTATAATAATTACAATAATGGAAACGGATCTTATGTTCCACAAAGTACCAGCAAATCATTGGGAATAGCTATAAAAAATGGTATTACCCCAGAGATTTTCAATAAAATAAAAGGAATACTAGAATCATATCCGGGTTCCGATGCTGTTTATTTAAAAGTAAATTTGCCTGATGGTGAAAAATTAATTAAGTCTGACTTAAAGGTTGATAATTGCCCAGAATTAAAAGATGAGTTGAAAAATGAATTGTCTGACTTAGTAGATATTGTTTAATTCTATTAAAAATGTTATTATTTTATTATAATGCTTTCTTAAATTAAAAATAAATTATCAATTCTATGCCTTTAAAAAAACCAGCAATCAAGCCTACGAAAAAAACCAAAACTAGCAAGGCTTCAACGAATAAAAAAGTTTCAAAAAAGACAGAGGATGTTGTTGAGGAAAAAAAAATTTCTCCTCCAGTTACTGTCTTAGACTCACAAAAAGAATTTTTTCGGTTAATGTCTGAAAGAATAAAAGAAGATATGCCTGAAGATGAGGCGATTGTTGATGATTTTTCCGAGACAAATGATAATAACTCAGACAAAATAATTCATATTGGGAAAGTTTCTCTTTATAGAAAAATGTTTTGGCGTTTTTCTTTTCTAGTAGCTATTTTATTAGTAGCTGTTTTTTATTTTTCTATTATTAGCTTAGAAGTTGTTATAAAAAGTGATGAAAAATCAATTGATGATAGCCTTAATTTTTATGCTTATTCCGACAGTGCTCAGGTAAACATAGATAGGGCTGTCCAGGCTAATATTAATAGAGTAGAGTTGAGTGTTACAGATAGTTTTCCTAGTACTGGTCAAAAAAATCTAGGCGGTCAGGTCACTGGAAAAGTTACTATAATAAATAATTATACCAGAAATCAGCCTTTAGTAGCTACAACTCGCTTACTTAGTCCGGATAATAAACTATTTCGTCTTAAAAATACAGTAAATGTTCCTGCCGGTGGATCACTTGAGGTTGAGATTTATGCCGATGAAATTTCTGCTGATATGGCCATTGCTCCAACTAGATTTATTATTCCTGGCCTATGGGAGGGAATCCAAGACAAAATCTACGCCGAAAGTTATCAGAACTTCGTTTATAGTCAAGAATCTGTAAAATTTGTTGCTCAATCAGATATTGATAAGGCAATTAATATTCTAAATCAATCTCTAATAGACGAGGCTAAGAGCAAGGATAAAGGATCTAGCGGCTCAATGAAAAATATTTTTACTTTAGATTCTTCTAGTATTGAGGTTATTATTAGCGAGGAAGTTGGAACCGAGGTTGATTCTTTTACAGTTACTATCGAAGGTGTCGTTAATATGATAACATTAAACGAAGAGGACGTAATTGGCGTTATAAAAAAGAGATTAGAGATTTTAGACTTTAATCAAGATAGATCCGAAGTAGATTCAGAATCTCTTAATTACAATCTTCTTAGTTTTAATTCTTCTAAATCTTTAGCTGAGATTAAGGTCAATTTTTCCGCTAAAGCCTCCTCTGTTAAGGATTCGGGATCTTTTAAAAAAGATTATTTAGTGAATTTAAATGAAGGTCAAATTAGGGCTTACTTAGATAATATTCCCGAAATAGATTCTTATGAGCTAGTTTTTAAGCCTAATTTTTTCAAAAGAGCTCCTATGTTTTCTGGTCGTATAACTGTTAGTTATAAATAATATCCATGAAGGCACTAAAGGACTTTTTACCAACTACAGTTGTTATGGCTATTGTTTTAGGTGTTTATCTCTTAGTTAAAAGCTTGCTCCATTCTTTATATTTTTAAAAATTTTTAGATGTTAAAAATTGAAAAAGTATTATTGAGTCAAAAAAACCCATCTAAATCAAAAATATTATCCCGCTACTTCAAGACTGGTCCAGGGGAATATGGAGAGGGGGATGTTTTTTTAGGTATCACTGTGGTTGATCAACGAGAAATTATTAAAAATTTTATTGACCTATCGCTACAAGATTTACAAAAACTATTAAACTCTAAATATCATGAATTCCGTTTTTCGGCTCTTTTGATTTTAATCAAAAAGTGTCAAAAAGCTGATTCCCGAGAAAAGAAAAAGATAGTAGATTTTTATTTGAAAAATATTAAAAATATTAATAATTGGGACTTGGTCGATGTTAGTTGTCATTACATTATTGGAGATTATCTTTTTGATAAAGATAGAAAGATTCTTTATGAACTAGCTGTTTCTAAGAATCTTTGGGCCAGAAGAATTGCTGTAGTTACCACCTTTTATTTTATTAAAAGAAATGATTTAAAAGATATTTTTAAATTATCCCAGCTTTTATTAGGGGATAATCACGATTTAATACATAAGGCTGTAGGTTGGATGCTGAGAGAAGCTGGAAAGAAGGATGTTAATAGATTGGAAAAGTTTTTAATAAAAAATAGAAATAGAATTCCTCGTACTACGCTTCGTTATGCTATTGAAAGGTTTCCCGAGAAGAAAAGAAAAATTTTCTTAAAAAGTAATTTAATTATATGAAAAAAATGAATCAAGCTATGATTCAGGAAAGAGTTGATAATCTTAATAGAAAGATAATCCATATTATCTCCGCTATTTTAATAGCTTTTTTCCCTTATTTTTTTACACTTAGAGAGATAATTTTTATTTCTTTATTTTTTGCTTTTTTGTTTTCTTTGGCCAGGGTTTTTAATGCAATTAAAATTTTTAATTTATTTAAAATAATAAACAAGGTAAATAGGATTTCCTGGGGGGAGGTTTTTTATCCTCTAGGAGTAATGTTGTCGGCTATTTTTTTTCTACCTGACAGAATATTAGCCTTTCAGTTTGGAATTTTAGTCTTAGGTTTATCTGACGCCTTGGCCAATATTTTTGGGGGACTATTTGGCACCTACAAGGTTAAAATTTTCAATGGTATTAAAAGTCTAGAAGGATCTGCAGTTTTCTTTGTAGTTACTCTTTTATTATTAATTGTGTTTCAGGGCTGGGCTGGTGTTTATTTTTCCGTTCCTTTTTTATTTGTAGCTCTAATTTTAACTAGTATTGAATTTGCCTTATTCTTTGGTCTAGATAATTTGTTTTTACCAATATTAGCATCTTATCTCTTTACTCTAGTCTAATTTTTATATGAAGAAAATAAAGGTATTAAGCATTGGTAGTGTTAAGGAAAATTTTTATAAATTAGCCATCTTGGAATATGAGAAGAGGTTGTCCAAGGATGTAAAAATAGAGTTTGTAGAATTACCAGCTAAAAGTTTTTCTGATAAAAATACCCTTATAATTAAGAAGCAGGAAAGTGAAAGGGTTTTGGAGTTTTTAGAGAAAAATAAAGATTCCGAAATTTTTTTATTAGCTGAAAAGGGTGAAGAGTTAGACTCAGTAGAATTTTCCCAGAGAATATTTTCCATTAACAAACCAATAATTTTTGTGATTGGCGGAGCTCTGGGATTGGATTTTGAGATTTTGTCAGGTTATAAAAAAATGTCGTTATCAAAAATGACCTTTCTACACGAAATGACTAAGATTATCTTATTAGAACAAATTTATCGTGCAGTTAGCATTGAAAAAGGTAAAAAATATCATTATTGATTTTGTCTAATTGTTTTTATTACTTTCAGTAGAAAGTCGGTCTAAGCCATAAATAAAAAACCCGGCGTGTTAGAACCACCGGGTATCTTTTTGAATTTCTTTTCACTAAACAGCTATCAAAATTGCTCCGATAACTGCCAGTAAAATGGCTATTGTTTTTTGTTTTAGATTTTTTCTCTCTTTAAAGAATAGAAATGAAATCAAGAAAACAAAAATAGCCGATGTTTCTTTTAATGCCATAGCATATGCTACTGGCCCAGACTCTAGGGCTAAGTAGCTGTTGATATTTGCTATAGCAGCGGCCAAACTTATGCTTATTAACCCAATATAAAAATACTTGGGCCAAGAAGCTCTACCTTTTTTTGAAATAATCAGATATTCCTTTCTGATTATAAAAGGTATTACAAAAGTCAGGGCAATTAAAAAATGCAGAATAACCGCTGTTGTTGCCGCCGAAGAGAGGTTAATAGCCTCTTTTCTTAGGCTTGGCGTAAAAGTCCAGGCGATAAAAACAATTGCCAGCATCAACTTGGCTTGGTGTTTGTTTTTTTTATCACTACTGGACACCCTCCCTTTTTCATAGTCAATTAATATAGCTCCCGAAATAGCTAAAATTATTCCCAATATTCCAACCCAGGAAAGCTTTTCATCAAAAAACCACCAAGCCGGGATAATAGATCCGACGGAAGTTAGTGAAATAATTGGGACAATATAGCTAAGCTCCGCTATTCTGAAAGCCTTGAAAAGGGCTAATAAGGCCACCACTTCCAGGAAGCAGTGTATAGCAATCATTAGCCAAAAATTTGACGAAAGGCTGCCGAGCGATAAACCTACTCCCTTGAGGGGGAAGTAGAAAATGTACAGAAATAGCCCCGAAAGGAAGAACATCAAGAATCCTACCAGGCTATCAAGTCGCTTGTCGCGTACTAAGCGGCTCTTAATGGCAAACTGTATTGCCGCAAAAATTGCCGAAGTTATTCCCAAAAGAAACCAGTCCATATTATTTTCTTTTTTTTTAATGAGCATTGATTTTGTTGCTAGGGCTTTAAATCACCCTTCATTCTTCTCTAAACAGCCTTAATGGGCTGTTTGTTCATAAGAATACATTATTATATCATATTTGAATTTATTTGTCAATACTAGGCTATTAAGTATTGACAAATATTTTATAATATTTTAAGATGTCAGGATATATTAAAAATATTAATATATTAAGATATATTAAAATAGTTCTTTGAAAAAGTTCTTTTTATATTATGGTTAGTACTTATAAGCTTTTTATTCGAAATCTTATAAGTGCTAACCAAATAAAAAGAGAGCTATGAAAACAAAAGTCGGAACAACCCTTTATGCATTATTTTTGTCAATCTTTTTTGTTTTTGTAGTGAGCTGTAGCTCCTACAATAACAACGATGTTGATGCTACAGCAATCACAAAAGCTGAAGAAGCGACAGTCACCCCCGCCTCTTTAATTGATTTTACTGAGGATACCAACTTTTTTTCAGAGATTGACTTCTCGAGCATTGATTCTCCGGAAGATTATTTGAAGGTAAGAAATAATCTTTTTGAAGAGTATATGGATGCTAATATGAAATTTTATGAAAGCTATTTAATGTTCAAAATGAAAGCTTTCAGTATTTACTCTGAAAAAGAGAAAGAGGCAGTCATGGTTTTTCGTAAAAGTAGCGAAGAAGATTATCTAAACTGGCTGGATGCTGAAAAGACGAGAGATTATGAGCGCTTAAGTCAGATAGAAAAAAACCCGTCCTATATAGAATATAAATCGGTTAAGGACAGGGAGTACGCTATCTTTAAAGAGACAGAAAAAAGCCTCCATGAGGTCTACTTAAAAAAACAAGAGGCCTTGTACAATGAGCGCGAAAGAAGGGGAGCCTTGGCTTATTCTGCGTATAAGAAGAATAAGTAGAAGACAATAAAGAGTTGCCCCCGTTAAAATTTTTGACGGGGTTTTTTATTTGAATTTAAAATATCATAATGTTATAATTACAATATTATAGTAGCCCTAAATTTAGAAATTAAGTTAAATCTTTATTAAATTTTAATTTAAAAATATATGATAGCAGATAGCACTTTGTTTACCTTGCTCATTGTTTTAAGTCTTGGACTCATTATTCCTGAGCTTTTTAAAAAATCTAGGGTTCCTTTTTTAACCTTAATAATTTTAGCCGGAGCAATAACTGGTCCTTATGGCTTGAATTATGTCCAGGTAGATTCGACTATTAGCTTCTTTGGTTTTTTGGGTATGGCATTTCTAATGTTTATGGCTGGGCTGGAAACAGATATAACCAAAATATATAAATCCAAGTACAAGCTATCGTTAATGGCGTCTTTCAACTCTATTATTCCTTTTATTTTTGGACTGGCTATTACTAGATTTTTTGGTTATTCTTGGGATGTAAGTATTTTAGTGGGGATAATATTTATATCGTCTTCCGTGGCTGTCATCACCTCTTTTTTAAAGGATTATAAATCCATATCCAAGGATGTTTCCCAATTAATATTATCAGCTGTGATGATAATTGATATAATAAGTCTCGTTGCCCTAGGTTTTATTTTGCAAACCGCCTCAAAGATAACTGTGTTGCCCCTACCTGTCTATTTGGTCGTTTTGCTTCTCTCTATATTTGTCTTGCTTCGTGTCGTTCCCCCCATGACTAAAAATATTATAAAAAAAAGGTTTTTATACGATTATGGTCATGAGGCAAGATTGCGTTTTATTATTATTATTTTAGTTGGGGTTGTTGCTTATTTTTCTTTTCTTGGAGCCCATCCAATATTAGCATCATTTTTAGCAGGACTCTCTTTGTCGGGAGTTGTCATTTATGAGAAGTCAGAAATATTAAAGTATAAGTTAAATGCTATTGGTTACGGTCTTTTTATTCCTGTTTTCTTTTTTGTGGTAGGAATGGATATTAATATATCCCTGCTTAAAGAATTCGATGTTAGAAATGTTTTAATGATTTCGCTTGTACTAGGGCTAATATTATCTAAATTTTTTAGTGGGTATATTGCTGGCAAAATGGTTGGGCTTTCTAAAAAAGAAGCTTCTTTATTTGGTTCAATATCAATAACTCAGCTAACAACAACCTTGGCTGTTACTTATGCTGCTTCATCTGTTGGGCTATTGGACTCTACCTTAACCACATCAATTATATTATTGGCGGTTATAACAACAATAATTGGACCAGTTTTATCATCCTACATATCTAGCAAAAGCGTTTAATTTTTGTAAATATGAATTTAATATAAGAGAAACTAAAACAATGTCTAAACCATTATTCAACTTAAAATCAACTTTTCAGCCTGCTGGTGATCAACCAGGGGCTATTTCTAAGCTTCAAAAAGGCCTGGAGAGGGGTTTTTCTTATCAAACCCTCCTTGGAGTCACTGGATCAGGGAAAACTTTTACTGTTGCCAATATTATTAAAAATATAAATAAACCTGTTTTAGTAATGGCGCCAAACAAATCACTGGCTGCTCAACTATATCGTGAGTATAAAAATTTTTTTCCTGAAAATGCTGTTCATTATTTTGTTTCTTATTATGACTATTATCAGCCCGAAGCCTACTTGCCTAACTCTGACACCTATATTGAAAAAGAAGCTATGATCAACGAGGAGATTGATCGCTTGCGTCATGGAGCAACTTCGGCCCTGCTTTCTCGACGGGATGTTATTATTGTGGCCTCGGTTTCTTGTATATATAATTTAGGTGTGCCGGTCAGCTATATGGAGGCTTCACTTCATTTAGAAAAGGACAAGTCTATGACCAGGGCTGACTTAATTTCGCAATTAATAAAAATGCAGTTTGAACGAGTTAATGGTGATGTTAAGCGTGGACAATTTAGAGTTCGGGGTGATGTTTTTGAAATTCGACCGATGTCAGAAAATATTATTTACCGCTTAGAGTTAGAAAATCAAGCTATTTCCGATTTAACTATAATTGATAATTTGACTAAAAATATTTTAGAGCATCTTCCGGAAATAGTTATTTTCCCACCTAAACACTTTGTTTCCACTAAACCACAAATTGAGCAAGCTATAAAAAGTATTCAAGAGGAATTGAAAGACCGCTTAAAGTATTTTAAGAAAAACAAGTTATATTTAGAGGCCGAAAGACTGGAGCGTCGAGTTCGTTATGACATGGAAATGCTTCGTAGTCTAGGTTATTGTCACGGGATTGAAAATTATTCTCGACATCTAACTGGAAAGTTAGCGGGGGAAGCTCCGGATTCTTTATTGGAGTATTTTCCTAAAGATGAAAAAGGGAAGGCTGATTTTTTGTTAATTATAGACGAGAGCCATATTGCTGTGCCCCAAATTGGAGGAATGTATGCCGGCGATCGTAGTCGTAAGGATACTTTAGTGAAATATGGTTGGCGCTTACCATCAGCCTTGGATAATAGACCGCTGAAGTTTGCTGAATTTGAAAAAAAAATTGGTCAAGTAATTTTTACCACGGCTACTCCAGGAAAGTTTGAATTGGAACACTCCCGACAAATAGCTGAACAAGTTATTCGCCCGACCGGTTTAATAGAGCCGGAAATAGAAATTCGTCCCGTTTTTGATAAGAAGAAAAATTATAGTCAAATTGATGACATTATTTCTGAGGCTCAGAAAATAATTAAAAAAGAGGAGAGGGTTATTATAAATACCTTGACTAAAAAACAAGCTGAGGACTTGGACTCTTATTTGAGACAAAAGAATATTAAGTCTAATTATGTTCACTCCGATACCAAAACCTTAGCTCGAACAGAAATCTTAAAAAACTTTCGATTAGGAGAATTCGATATTTTAATTGGAGTTAATTTATTACGTGAGGGATTGGACTTGCCCGAGGTTTCCTTAGTGGCAATTTTAGACGCTGATAGGGAGGGTTTCTTGCGCAGTCAAACATCACTTATTCAAACTATGGGTCGAGCGGCGCGTAATGTTTCTGGTAAAATCATTTTATATGCAGATAAGATTACGGGCTCAATAAAAAATGCTACTAATGAAGTAGAAAGAAGGCGCAAAAAACAATTAGCCTATAACAAAAAACATAATATTGATCCGAAAACAGTTATTAAAAAAATTGAAGACTTCTTAGATTTAAATGCCGGCGATGATACTGATGATGATGAAAAAATACCCAAAATTTATTAATTATTTTTAGATTATAAAGTTTATTAAAAAAATGAGCCTGAGACTCATTTTTTATTTTAAGTAATTTTTGAGTAGGTCTATTTAAAAGACTCTTAATAAATAGAACGATCCTAGAAATAAAAATATTAATGCTGCTACTAAATTAAAGATATTTATAAATTTAGGAGAAACAATTTTTATTCTCATGGTGAAAAAAGCAATCAAGAAGATAATTAGTTCGTCCAACATGTAAAAAAGTAAGAATAAAACAATATAAGAGATACTGGCCCCAGTAGATATCCCTGATTCTACTAATATACCAGTAAAGAGAACTGGTAAAAAAGCTGAGCAGGGGAATTCTATTATAGTAACGGCCGCAGCAAATAGAGCTACGACTCCTATTAATACGGCTATATTTTTCTTTTTAGCAAATATTTTTTCAACCTTAGGTGAAAGCTTGGCAATAATCCCGCCAGAACTACAGGTCGCTCCTTGTTTAAATGATTTAATGAATTCTCTGAGCAAATAAAACCCTCCAACTAAAGAAATGATTCCAATTAGTAATTCCATGCTTTTTATGTAGGGGGAGATAACAGAAAAAAATTGGTGCCACATAAAAATTAATAGTCCGTAAGTTAGGGTGGTAGTAAATAAGAATATTCCTCCGATTAAAAATATCCTTTTTCTAGACCCTAAAACCATTACCAAGCCTAGTATAATTATCAATGCGCCCAGTGAGCAAACATTAAAACCATCCACGGTTCCCAGTACTATTGCCAAAACTGGCAGAGAGACGTCATAAACATTAACTTCCCCAATAAGAGGTATTTTTATGGTGTTGGAAGAATCACTTTTTTCTAGTCCAGCAACTATTTTTTCAATATTATTGGCGATATCATCATTAAATCCGATAAAGAAATTATCATCTATGAAAGTAGCTGGTACCAAGCCTTGTTTACTCTTGGGAACTTGATATTCTTGATATAGTAAATTTATTTTTTCAATATTTTGTGAAAAATTATATTCATTAACAATTACTTCTGGATAATCTTTTTTTAACTCCTTTAAAAACTCTTTCTCAGCTAAACAGTGAGGGCAGGTAGGGCTGCCAAAGAAATTTATTTCCATAGAACTTTTCCCTGGTATTTCCTCGGCTTTAACTCCATTGATTAATGATGATGAAAATAAAAATAATAAAGTTGATATTATTAATATTTTTTTTATAAACTTAGTTTTCATAATTTTATATTTTTAATATTTATGTTTAGTTTTTTATTAAATTATTTAAAAAGATAAATAGAAAATATGTATAGTAAATCCCAACCCCTAAAAAGACAAAAGATACTAAATAACGAATTATTTTTTCTGCTTTTTGCACTTTTTTAAAAGCTTTATTTAAACTTTTAAAACTAAAAGCAATAATAAAGGCAAAAAGTATAACTGGTAAGGCACTACCAATAGAAAAGGCTGGAGCTAAAAGTAATCCTCCCGGAGTGCTTAGGACCATGGGAATTAAGACAGCAAAAAATAATATTCCTCCATATGGACAAAAGGCTAGGGCGAATAAAACTCCCAATAAGAAGGCTCCCCAGGACCCCTTTTTAGCCATTTTGCCTTTTATTTTTTCAAAAAAATCACCATTACCTATTCTGAGATTAATTCTAATAAGACCGAGCATGGCCAGGGCAATAATTATTAATATTGGCCCCAATATTTTATCACCCCAAAATTGTAAAAATCTTCCAATTTGAAATCCAGATAAACCAAAATATATTAAAGTGGCTAATAAGGTGTAAGAGACTAAACGTCCCAAGCTATAAAATAATCCATCTAAAATAACGGTTTTTATTTTTTCGGTTCTTTTAGAGATATAGGCTATCGCAGCGATGTTGGTTGTTAAAGCACAGGGGCTAAGAGCCATTAATATTCCTAGAAAAAAGGCAACCAAGAGTGGAAAGCTAGAATTATCAATTAGTAGATTTATAAAATTAATCATATTATTTTAGGTTGTCATTAATTTTTTTAATAATATAATTTTCAAAAGCCTGGTCATTACCGACTAAGCGCCAGACATTAGCGTCCTCGGATATGTTTTCTTGTCCATCAATTATAAAATTAAAAAATAAAGAAGAACCCCGAGCTTGGTATTTATTAGCAATATCTTTATTTTTAGGATTATCAACATTTATATCTTTTAAAATTATTTTCCCGGTTTGGTATTCTTCTCGGAATTTTTTATCAACAATTTCAAAAACTTTATTTCCAACGTAAACACAGGAGTAGCATTGGTTGGTAGAATAGAATTTTACTATTTCAATTTTTTCAGCTTTAGCCTTTTCTGGTGAGCTTTTAACATCCTTATCGCTAGTCTCTAGGCTGCAGGCCGATAAAATTATTAGAAGAACAAAAAGTGATAATAATTTTAATATTTTTTTCATATTCTTTTATTTCTTGTTTTTAATTTTATTTATTAAATTATAGATCCAAAAATTAGACCGGCTAAGGTGGAATAAAATATTACCAAAAGTATATAGACTAGAGTTTTTTTATTACCCAAAACTTTTCTAATAACTAGCATATTCGGTAAGCTTAGTGATGGTCCGGCTAAAAGCAGGGCCAAGGCTGGGCCAGAGGACATTCCCTTGGCTATAAATTCTTTTAATATTGGAACTTCGGTTAAAGTAGAGAAATACATAAAAGCACCAAAGACAGAAGCAATTAAATTAGCCGAAACAGTGTTAGCTCCAACAACTTTAGTAATAAATTCCTGCGGTAATAGGGGAGAGATAAATCCAGCGATAAAGACCCCTATAAAAAGCAAGGGCAGTATCATCTTAGAAAAACCCCAGGTTTCTCTTAGCCAGTTTTTATTAGTTTCCTTGCTGAAGTCAAACAATGAAATATAGGTTATAGCGATTATAAGTAAAGCGGTTAGCCAATATTTTAATCCCTGATCAATAGCTAGGCCATTTACTACTAATATTGCCAACAGTGAAAAGAAAAATAAAAATATTTTCTTGGGACTTATTTTCTTGCTCTCACTTTTTTCTATAAATAAATTACTTTCTTCGACTTTCTCTTTGAAAATAAAATTCATAGTCAGTCCGACTATGATGGCTAGAATTATGGAAGAAATTATTCTAGCTAAGCCAATATTTAGTCCTAGAACAGAAATTGTTAAAAAGATAGCAGCAATGTTTATGGCTGGACCAGAAAACAAAAAGGTGATAGCGGGTCCTAGTCCAGCACCTCTTTTTCTTATCCCAGCGAACAACGGCAGAATAGTGCAAGAACAAATTGCTAAAACGGCCCCCGAAACTGAAGCAATGGAATATGATATTAGGGGTTTAACATTTTTGCCCAAGTATTTTAAAACCGCTTCTTTTTTTACTAAAACCACGATAGCTCCAGCAATAAAAAAAGCAGGTATTAGGCAGGTTAGAATATGTTCGCGGGCGTATTCTCTTAATAATTCTAAACCAGAAATTAGAGCTGGATAGAACCAAACAGTTTTACTAGGAAGGAAATAAAAAAAGAGAAAAATTATTATAATATAAGATAATTTATACCATTCTTTCTTGTTCATATTGTTTTATTTAAGCCAAGTCTTAATTTCTTCGACCTCGACGATTCGACCAGCGCTTTTTACTTCTTCGTTTATAACTAGAGCTGGAGTGGACATTACCCCAAAGCCAATTATTTTATCAATATCTTCCACCTTCTCAATTTTAACATCCTTTAGTTCCATTTCCTCAACAGCAAGTTCAACGTTGCTTTTTAATTTTTGGCAATTAGGGCAACCAGTACCCAGAATTTTGATATTCATAATAATTAAATTAATTTTTCTTTAAAAATATTTTTAAGGAATATAAATATTTGTCTATATTTTTTTCGTTAATGGAATAAAAGGTTTTCAATCCTTGTTTTCGGGCTTTTAATAATCCCAGGTCTTTTAAGGTTTTAAGGTGATGTGAAACTAGATTTTGACTTAATTCTAGATTCTCCCAAATATCACAAACGCATTTGGGCCCAGTTTTTAAAATGCATAAAATCCGTAAACGATTTTCGTCAGAAATGATTTTCAAAAAATCGGTTAGGTCTAATAATTTTTTATCAACTTCTTTTCGTTGGCAACATTTTAATTTAGAAATTTTTTTGTTCATATATTTTGATATTTAATATTTCCAGATGTTTCGAATGTTGTTTTTTAATCAATGGCAATTGATATAGTTTATTATAATTTAAATTAAAAATAGTGTCAAACATTTTCTTTATCTTTTTTTCATCTTGTTTTTATTATTCATTAATGATATAGTTATCTCAAATTAATAATTTATTTACACCCCACCCAAGAACCATTCTTGGGCCTGTTTTCGTGTCTATTTAAATATAATTAAATATAATATAAAAATATGATAAATAATAATGATAAAATAATCATCCGAGGAGCTCGGATGCACAACTTAAAAAATATTAGTCTAGAAATTCCTCATAATAAATTAACGGTTATTACCGGTGTTTCTGGTTCCGGAAAATCATCCCTAGCCTTTGATACTATTTTTGCTGAGGGGCAAAGGCGCTACGTAGAATCCCTCTCTCCCTATATGCGTCAATTTTTGGGTCAAAAAAAGCCAGCTGAGGTAGATGAAATAATTGGTTTAGCTCCAGCTATTTCTATTGATCAAAAAGCCTTGTCACATAACCCTCGCTCTACTGTGGGAACCTTAACCGATATTTATGATTATTTAAGAGTTTTATATGCCCGTTTAGGCGAAGTTTATTGTCCGAAATGTGATCACAAAATTGAAAAATTAACCTTAGAAGAAATGGTCGATATTTCCATTTCTCGTGCCAAAGAGTCTAAAGCTAAATATTTAACTATAATTTCACCCGTAGTTAGGGGCCGGAAAGGAGAATATTATCAATTATTATATGATTATTTATCTTTAGGTTATTCTTCGGCTAGAATTGATGGTAAAATTTATTCTTTACGTGATCAAATTAAGCTTAGTCCTAACAAAAAACACAATATTGATATAATTATTGACAAGGTTATGCCTAGCGACGATTCGCGCTTGTTTGAGGCCATTGAAAACGCTATTGCCTATAGTAAGGGCTTGGTTTTTGTGTCCTTAGATGATAAAGATGAGTTTTTATTATCCTCCAATTGGACTTGTCCCAATGATAGCTTTGCCTTTCCCGAGGTTGAACCACGTTTATTCTCCTTTAACTCTCCACATGGAGCTTGCCCGGCCTGTTCGGGTCTAGGTAAAATTGGTTTTTATGCTAATGAGGTTTGCCCGAAGTGTAATGGGCTTAGATTAAGAGAGGAGGCCTTGGCGGTTAAGATTAATAAAAAAAATATTGCCGAGGTTACATCTTTGTCGCTAGAAAAGGCGGGTGATTTTTTTGCTGAGGTTTTAGAGAAACTCAGCAAAAGAGAAATGAATATCGTTTCGGCAGTGATGCAGCAGATAATTGATCGTTTGGAATTTTTAAACAAGGTTGGATTGGGTTATTTAACTTTAAGTCGGGAGGCTGAAAGTTTGTCTGGTGGAGAGGCCCAGAGAATTCGTCTGTCTTCACAAATCGGTTCACAATTATCTCGGACTTTATATGTTTTAGATGAGCCAACTATTGGCTTGCACGAGCGCGATACTTTTAAGTTAATAGAAACCCTAAAGTCTTTACGTGATAAGGGTAACACCGTTATTCTAGTGGAGCACGATGAGCAAACTATTATTAATTCTGATTTTTTGGTTGATTTAGGGCCAGAAGCCGGGATTTATGGCGGGGAAATAGTAGCTATTGGTGACACCAAGGAGTTAATAGAGGGGCTTGATATCGGGAATCAAAAGGATAAAATTAAGACCAAAAACAAGGGAGATAAAAAGGGTGGGAATAACGTTGAATCTCTTAAGACTGCCAAGGATAAAATTAGCTCGGGGTTTATTAAAAATTCCCTAACTATTGACTATCTAGGGGGCACCAAAAAAATAGCTATTCCCGTCAAAAGACGCCAGCAAAACAAGGGATTTTTGAAGATAAAGGGGGCTAGAGCTAATAATTTGAAGAATATTAATATTGAAATTCCTTTGGGGAGACTGGTCGGTTTGTGCGGAGTTTCTGGTTCGGGCAAGTCTTCACTTTTGTATGATGTCTTGTATAAAAATGTTGTACAGATAAAAAACAATCCCGGTAAAGTTGGAAAATTGGTGGACGTTAAAGAAGTTAAGGGGGCTGAATATCTTAATAAGGTTTCTATAATTGATCAATCTCCTATTGGTCGAACGCCTCGTTCTAATCCCGCTACTTATACCGGAATATTTACTCCCATTAGGGACTTTTTTGCTGAATTGCCAGCATCTAAGGAGCGAGCTTATACCTTGTCTCGTTTTTCTTTTAATCGGGCTGGCGGGCGTTGCGAGGCTTGCCAAGGGGCTGGTTTCAATTTAATAGAAATGCATTTCTTGCCAGCTGTTTTAGTGGAATGTGAGGTTTGTCGAGGCAAGCGCTTTAATCGCGAAACTTTACAGGTTGAGTATAAGGGGCATAATATTTCTGATGTTTTAAATTTAAGCGTGGAAGAGGCGATAAAATTATTTGATGGTAATTATTATATCACTGATAAATTAAATGTTTTAAAGTCGGTTGGTTTAGGGTATTTGAAGTTGGGTCAAAGTGCTACGACTTTGTCAGGCGGTGAAGCTCAGAGGGTAAAAATTTCTAAGGAGTTAACTTATACCTTGGGTCAGAAAACTTTGTATTTATTAGATGAGCCAACGACTGGCTTACATTATCGGGATATTGAATTATTGCTTCAGATTTTGAATAAACTGGTGGAAAAAGGGCATACGGTGGTAGTTATTGAACATAATATGCATATGTTGAAATCAATGGATTATTTAATTGACTTGGGACCGGACGGGGGAGAGAAAGGTGGTTATTTATTGGCTAGTGGTGAGCCAGAGGATATTATTAGAAATGATAAAAGTATTACTGGAAAATATTTAAAGCCTTATTTAAAATAATTTTAAAAAATATTTTAATATTTATATATTCTCCTTGTTTTATAGGTATTGATTTTTTCTAAAATATTTGCTATCATTAAATCAATACAAGACGAAGAGGGTCCCGAAGCTTGGTTGGCAATAAAACCGAGAAGTAGGTCCCCTTTTTATTTTGTAAAAGCTTAGAATTTCTTTTTAATAAGATGTCTAACTTGAAATAAATAATCAAAATGGCGTCCCCTTATTTGTTTATACAAAGAGGAATAAAACTTTCTATTTGGAAATAATATTTTTTCAAATTTATTTTTTTCTATTAAATATTTTACTAGTTTTATATAATCGCCGTCTCCTGATACTAGTAATACTTTTCCGAAATCTTCTTTTTCACAAATTTTTTTCATTATATCAAAAATAATATCCGAATCGACATTGCCTTTTTTATTACTGAGCATTGAATTAATATGCTCTTTATTTATTATAATGAATCCTGCTTCTTTTATTTTATTATAAATACCTGAGTTTTTTGTAATAATTTGTCCAATATAATAGTAAGCCTTTTTTACTTGATATTTTTTATATAAGTATTTTCTAAATTTAAACAAATCAATAACCCAGGGAGGATCTTCTGAGTTTGTACCCATATATAGGTTTTGCCCGTCAATAAAGGCGTAATTTTTGTAATTATTCATATATTTTCTTAATTTTATATTAATCTTAATGATAACAAAAACCCTATAATTTTATCTTAAATTATTTATAATAAATATTTAAATTTTCCCTATTATTTCAAAGGGATTTTTATGCTATAATATCTTTATGATTAATTTAAAACCACAATTAAAAAATATTCCCCGGTCTCCTGGTATCTATTTTTGGCTCAATTCATCCAATAAGGTTTTGTACGTCGGTCGGGCTACAAACCTGAAAAACCGTCTGTCGCAGTATTTTTTAAGTAACGTTGATCCTCGAATAAAGGAAATGGTATCTCAAGCTAGAAAAATAAAAACCATTCAGACTGAAACAGTATTAGAAGCTATAATTCTAGAGGCTAAATATATTAAAAAATATTGGCCCAAGTATAATATTAAAAATAGAGATGACAGATCTTTTATTTACGTCATTATTCCTAAAAAAGATTTTTCTTATCCTTTAACTATTCGAGGAAAAGATTTGGCTAAATACTCTCCTGACAAAAATGAAATTTTTGGCCCTTATCAATCTCTAACTTTAATAAAAAATGCGCTAAGAATAATTAGAAGAATTTTCCCTTACGGCACTTGTTCGCCCAATTCGGGTCGAGCTTGTTTTGATTATCAGATCGGGCTTTGTCCAGGATCTTGCTTGGGGGATGTTAATAAAAAAGATTATCGTAAAAATATTAAAAAAATATCGCTTTTACTTCAAGGAAAGAAAGAGTTTTTATTAAAAAAAATAAGCAAAGAAAATCCAAATCAGGCTCGAGCTTTACAGCATCTCCAAGATGTTTCCTTATTGGAAAGGGAAGCGGGGCTTGCTAAAATTGGCTTTAATAGAATAGAAGCTTATGATATTTCTCATTTTTCTGGAAAGGAAGCCTATGGATCTATGGTGGTTTTGGATTCTTATGGTCAACCCGATAAAAAAGAATACCGTTTGTTTAAGATAAAAAATGATTTTTTGAGCGATGATTTAAGAGCCTTAAAAGAAGTTCTGTCTCGTCGATTAGAGCATCAGGAATGGCCTCAACCTGATCTGATACTAATAGACGGTGGTCGTCCTCAATTAGAGTTCTTGTCTAAATTGTTTAAAAAATATAAAATAGAAAATGTTGTTGGTTTGTCTAAGTTTTCCGGAGATAAATTGGTTTTTTTGAGTAGCTCGGACACTTTTCAGAAAAAAGTTAATAATATTAAAAATAATTTGCTTTTAGCTCGAGACGAGGCTCATCGTTTTGCTAATTCAGCTCGCAAAAGAAATCTTAAAAATAAATTTTAAAAATATGAGTAGAAACAAAAAAATAAAAATTGCTTCATTGATGTTGTATGTTCTTTTGGCCTGTTCGTTTGTTTTTTATTTTAAACCCGTTTATATCCTCTCAATAGCAGTAGTTTTAGTTCCGCCGAGTATAGTTAACTTTCTTTGGTTAAAAAACTCTCGCTCCAAGGTTTTAATTTTTTCTCTGGCAGCAACACTTCTTTTTGCTCCGCCTATAGAGTTAATGGCTAGAATTAAAGATGTTTGGGACGTGGTTTCAATTTTTCCTCGACCTTTTGGATTAATACCTCTGGAAAATATGCTTTTTGCCTTTTTAAATTTTTTCTGGGCTCTATCTTTCTATGAATATTTTACCGACAAGGATTTACCGACAAAGATTAATAAAAAGTTTAAGTATTTATTGGGATTATTCGTTGTTTTCTCAATACTTGTTTTTTCTTTATATTTCTATAATAATGAATTGGTCGGTTTAAATTATTTTACGATAGCTCTCATTTATCTGATTATTCCGTCAGTAATAATTTTTTCAAAAAACTCCCGACTTATTAAGAAAACAATTTTGACTACAATATTTTTTGCTATAGTATTTTTTGTTTATGAGTTAGTATCGCTTAAGGTTGGTAGTTGGTTTTGGCCAGGGGAATATCTTTTTCCTATTGTTATTTGGGGAGAAATTTTTCCTTTAGATGATGTTATTATTTGGTACTTTTTATCAACTCCGGCTCTAATAGCTGGTTATGAGTTTTTTGCTGATGATTTTAAATAAATAAAAATTATAAGAATAAGCAAAAATGACAATTGTTTTTGTTTATGTTATAATAAAAAACTAAAATTATTAAAATATAAAATTATGAAAAAGGTATTATTAATACTGGCTCACCCCAATAAAGACTCTCTTAGCGCCAAATTATTAGATTTCTATTATCATGGCGCCACTGAAAAGGGGTATGAGATTCGTCAATTTTTTTTAGGAGATATTAATTTTGATTTGAATTTAGCTAAGGGCTATAAAGAGATACAAGAATTAGAACCGGATCTAAAAAAGGCTCAAGAAAATATTGTTTGGGCCGATCACTTGGTGTTTGCTTTTCCTATTTGGTGGTATTCTTTCCCAGCGTTACTAAAAGGCTTTATTGATAGAGTGTTTTTGCCAGGATTTGCCTTTAAGTATAAAGAAGGCTCACCTGTGCCAGAAAAATTACTACAAGGAAAGACGGCTGATATTATTTGCACCTCAGGCGCACCTAAAATTAATTATTTCTTAAAGAATGGAAATATTGGCCCAAAATTATTGAAAAATATTTTAAAATTTTGTGGAATCAAAACTAGAAAAAGTGTTCTTATAGGGTCAGTTGTTGCTGAGCTATCAGATGATAAGTTGGAGTATTATAAAAAGTTAGTCTCAAAAATAATTTAAAGTTAAAATAAAAAACTATGGCCAGAATTATTGGACAGGGGTATTCTTTTGACGATGTTTTATTAGTCCCTAAATATAATAGAGTAAACTCTCGCAAAGAAGTTTCTTTTAGAACTATGGTTACTAAGAATCATTTTTTAGATATACCTTTCTTAGTCGCTAATATGGATACCGTTTGCGAAAGCAAAATGGCCATCACTATTGGTCGTATGGGTGGACTGGGAGTTATACATCGCTTCTTAACTATAGAGGATCAGGTTGAGGAGGTGAAAAAAGTTAAACAAGAAAAATTATTATCTGCTGTTGCTATTGGGGTCAAGGATTATGAAGATCGCGTCAAGGCCCTGAGCTCCGTTGGAGTTGATATTTTAGTTTTAGATGTAGCTCATGGACACTCTAAGAGAGTTGGAAAAACCTTGGACTATATTAAAGAAAATTATCCTAAAATCGATGTAATAGTTGGTAATATTGCTACCAAGGACGCAGCAGAATATTTTATTAGTAAAAAAGCTGATGCGATAAAAGTTGGTATTGGTCCGGGCTCGATGTGTACGACTAGGGTTATGGCTGGGGCAGGTGTTCCGCAAATCACTGCCATAATGGATGTTTATGAGGCTAGTCAGGGGAGAGTCCCTGTTTGCGCTGACGGTGGTATTAGAGTTTCCGGTGATATTGTCAAGGCTATTGGGGCTGGGGCTGACACTGTCATGCTTGGGTCCTTGTTTTCTGGAACCGACGAAACTCCTGGAGGAATTATTAAAAAAGATGGTAAAAAGTATAAAGAATATCGAGGAATGGCTAGTTATTTAGCTACTGTTAAAAAAATGGAATTAGATGGTAGAAAAGTGGAAGAGGTTGTTCATGTAGAAGGGGAGATCACCAAGGTTAAATATAAAGGATCCGTTATTCCAATTGTTAATAAACTACTAGGAGGCTTGGCTTCAGGCATGACTTACGCTGGCGCTGACAATATTGAAAAAATAAAAGGTAAAGCTGATTTCATTTCTATTACTGGAGCTGGAATTAAAGAAAGCATTGCTCACGGCTTACTAAGTGATTAAAAATAATAATTAATTTTTATTTTATGTTAATTTTGAGTGAAATAAAAAAGCATTCTGGTATTCAGGAGTGTATAAAAAAATCAGAGGATTATTTAAATTATTTGGGTTATACCGATCATGGTTTTCGTCATGTAAATATGGTGGCTGATAGGGCTAGAAGCTTGGCTAAAAATATGGGACTAAGTGTTAGAGAGCAAGAGCTTTGTGCTATTTCTGGTTATTGTCATGATATGGGAAATTTTTTACAACGTACAGATCATTGTTATACCGGAGCTATGCTTTTTTCTCAATTTTTCTTGGAAAAAACTGAAGATCGAGCTGGAGTTTTAGAGATAATGCAGGCTATTGCTAATCATGATGAACATAAATTTGAAATTATTAATAAGGTTGGGGCTATTTTAATTTTGGCTGATAAGTCTGACGTTCATCGTAGTCGGGTCAAGGACAAGAGTCCTAAAAACATTAAGGAGGATATCCATGATAGAGTAAATTATTCGGTTATTGATTCTAGTTTTAAATTAAATAAGCCCAAAAAAGAAATAATTTTAAAATTAAAAGTTGATACTAAAGTTACGACCGTCATGGAATATTTTGAAATTTTTAATGAGCGCATGATTTTATGTCGCAAGGCAGCTGATTTTTTAGGTTACAATTTTGTTTTAATAATAAATAATTTTAAATTATCTTAAAATTATTCTAATATTTTTTTATTATGATAGGAGTTTTTGATTCAGGTGTTGGCGGTTTAACTGTTTTAAACCATTTATTAGTAGACCATCCTCAATACAATTATATTTACTTAGGTGACAGTGCTAATGTTCCTTATGGTAATAAATCATCGGAAGTGATTTACGGCTACAGCAAGAAAGCCGTAGATTTTTTGTATTCCAAGGGTTGTAAATTAATAATAGTAGCCTGCAACAGTGCCTCAGCCCAGGCCTTGCGCCGTCTACAGCAGGAATATTTGCCCGAAAAATACCCCGAATTAAAAGTTTTAGGCGTTATTCGTCCGATAGTTGAGAAAATTACCTCTATTAAAAATATTAAAAAGGTTGGTATTATTGGCACCAAGGCCACCACAAACTCTAATATTTATATTGATGAGATTAGCCCAATTAGGCCCGACATTAAAATATATCAAAAAGCAACCCCACTTTTAGTGCCGTTAATAGAGGAGGGTTGGGCTAAAAAACCAGAAACCAAAATGATTTTAAAAAAATATTTGAGAGAATTAAAAATGAAACAGGTTGAATCTCTAGTTTTAGCTTGTACTCATTATCCCTTTTTGTTAGCAGATATAAAAAGAATAATGGGAAAAAATTGTTTAATTTTTGATCCAGGAGAGGTCATCAGTGAAAAGCTAGGGGATTATATTAGCAGGCATCCAGAAATTAAATTAAAAACTAGTAAAAAAGGAAAATGTTTTTTTTACGCCACTGATAACTTGGAGGGTTTTGCAAATTCAGGTTTATTTTTTTTAGGAAAAAAATTAGATAATTTGGAAAAAATTGATCTGTAATCACCACTTTTTAGTATCTAGCTTGTATCCTCGTCCTTTAATTGTGTGGATTAATTCTTTTTTATTTTTTGTTGGATTTAATTTTCTTCTTAGTTTTAAGATGTGAGTTTCCACAGTATTAGAAAAAGGATCGGCATTAAAATCCCAAATATTCTCTAATAAGACTGCTCGAGGGATAACCTTTCCTCTATTTTTTAGAAAAAACTCTAGCATCATCATCTCCTTGAAGGTTAAATAAATACTTTCCTTATCCCTAGCTGCCAGGTGACGATCTATATCCACTGTTAGGTCGTCTATTCTATAAATAGAATTTTGAGCTTTGTTTGGTCTTCGCATCACGGCTTTAATGCGAGAGAGGAGTTCGCTGAAAATAAAAGGTTTGGTTATAAAGTCGTCGATTCCTAATTCAAAAAACTTTTCCCTAGTTTCGGGTTTTACATCTACGGTAATGACAATTATTTTTATATCCTTGTTTTCTTTCCGAACCTCTTTGATGATTTCCTGACCATTTTTATTTGGCAGGTTATAGTCAATAATTAATAGATCATAATGATTGGTTTGAAAAAGAAATAATCCTTTTTTACCATCGGAAGAGTAATCGGTCATGAAAATTTCTTTTTTTAAAGATGTCTTTAAAAGTCGGACGATTTCTTGGTCGTCTTCAATGATTAAAAGCTTCATAGGCTTTTGCGGTTATTTTTATTAATTTTAAAAATTAACCGGATTAATTATAAGTTCTTATTTATTTTACAATATTAGGCTTAAAATTATTATAAACTTAACATAAATTTTAATTAAACTTATTTGATGGTTAAATCCTTGGTTCTGTATTCTTTTTTTATTTTTTTATTTGTTATCCTATTTTTATTATGCTATAATTTACTATATGGACGAGGCCAAAAAGATAAATAATATCGCCAAAAACACATCATACTTAACGATAGCTCTAATTATTCAAAAAGTTCTATCTTTTTTTTATTTTGTTTTATTAGCCAGAAATCTAGGGCCAGAGTTTTTGGGTAAATATTATTTTGCTATTTCTTTTACCACTATTTTTGCTATTTTTATTGATCTGGGATTAGTTAACTATTTAACTCGAGAAACTGCCAAGCAAAAAGAAAGGGCTCCTAAACTACTATCAAATGTTCTGGGCTTTAAGGTTGTTTCCAGTGTTATCTCGGTACTTGCGGTTATTTTGTTTATTAATATTTTAGGGGATTATGATGTCATGAGTCGCCAATTGGTTTATATCTCTGTTATTTGTATGGTTTTAGATTCTTTTACTCTTACTTTTTTTGGCGCAATTAGAGGTTTCCATAATTTGAAATTTGAAAGCATTTCTTCAATTATATTCCAGCTCATAGTTCTTTCCTTGGGTTGGATTTTTTTAATTTTAAAAATGGATCTCAGAGTAATAATGCTATCACTGGTTACTGCTAGTTTATTTAATTTTGTTTACTCTTGGGCAATTCTCAAATACAAAATAAAGATGCCAATATTTTTGGCCTGGGATTTGGCTTTTATTAAAAAAATATTTGTAGTTAGCTTACCCTTTGCTTTATTTGGAATTTTTCAGAGATTGTATACCTACCTAGATTCAGTTTTGTTATCATTTTTTTCAGGTGATTACTATGTTGGAATTTATCAGATTTCTTTTAAGATAATTTTTGCCCTTCAGTTTTTACCCATGGCTTTTATTGCCTCGCTTTACCCAGCCATGAGTTATTATTGGTTGGAGAATAGGGAACAATTAGTTATTGCTTTCAGGCGCTCCATTGATTATCTTTTATTAATATCAGTCCCAATTTCCTTGGCTGTCTTTATTTTATCCGACAAAATATTATTACTCTTTAATGATGGTTACGAAGACGCTAATTGGCCTTTAAAAATTTCTATTTTAGCTCTAGTTTTTATCTTCCTTAATTTTCCAATAGGCTCGCTTCTAAATGCCTGCGACCGTCAATCTAGAAATACACGCAATATGCTGACAACCTTGATTTCAGCTATTATTTTAAATATAATATTAATACCTAAATTTCAGGCTGTTGGAGCTTCAGTGGTTGTTTTGTTTAGCAATTTCTTAATGTTTGTTCTGGGAATAATTGAGAGCCGAAAAATTATTAAGTATAGTTTTAAGAGTAATATCGTTAGTTTTTTAAAAATATTTTTAGCCTCTATTTTAATGGGTATTTTTATCTTTGCCCTTAAAGATATTGTAAATATATTTTTACTTTGCTTTTTAGCAATGATTGTTTATTTTTTATTAATTTTTGTTTTAGGTGGTATAAAAAAGGCTGATATTTTTTATGTTTTAAATTCTTTTAACAAGGGGCCTAAAAAAGTTTAGAGAAAAAATCTAAGTAAAATATGAAATTTTTATTAACTACATTAGAATATTTTCCCTTCAAAGGTGGTGTCGCCAATTATTATACTAACTTAACTTATTATTGGCCCAAGAGTAGCGAATTATTTATTTTGAATAATAATAACAATGAGCTTTTATTTCGACGAGGAATTTTTCGTTGGCGTCGTGCTATATTTAAATTGTATCATTATATCAAAAAAAATAAAATTGATCATGTTATTGTTGGCCATATTTTACCTTTAGGAATTGCTGTTTTTATTGTTAGTAAAATTATAAAAATTAAATATTCAGTGGTCTTGCATGGGATGGACCTGTCTTATGCTACTAAAAATTGTCGCAAGAGATTTATTAGTCGTTTAATATTAAAAAGGGCTGATAAAATTATTGCAGCGAATTCTTACACTGCTATTATGTGTTCTAATTTTTTAAAATCAGGACAAAAAATAATAGCGGTTAATCCGGGTGTTAAAGATTTTTCTGACTTTAGCGAGGAGCGAAATAGAGAAATAAGAGAAAAAAATAACTTAAATGGCCATAAGATATTATTTAGTTTAGGGCGATTGGTTAAACGCAAAGGTTTTGATAAAACAATTTTGGCTGTAAAAAAAATACTAGAAGATCAACCTGATTATGACTTAATTTATTTAATAGCCGGCAAGGGTCCGGATGAGGAATATTTAAAAGATTTAGCTGAGAAAGAATTAGGGAATAATTGGAAGAAGTATATTAGGTTTATCGGAGAAATAAATGAGGGTGAAAAATGGTCTCTGTTTTCCCTGTGTGATGCTTTTATAATGCCATCGCGCAATATTTCTGGTGACTTTGAGGGTTTTGGTATTGTTTATTTAGAGGCTAATTTAGCTAAAAAAGCGGTTATTGCTGGAAATAGTGGGGGAGTGCCCGATGCTGTAGAAAATGGTGTTAATGGCCTATTGGTTGACCCTGAGAATGTTAATGAAATTTCTCAGGCTATTTTAAGTCTCTTAAATAATGAAAGTTTGAGAAATAAATTAGGAGAAAGAGGGCGCCAAAGAGCTCTAGATAATTTTAATTGGAGAGACAAAATTAATGATATTTATAATTTTTTAAATTTATAGTTTATACATTTTATGATTTCAATAATAATTCCCGTTTATAATGGGGCAAAAACATTAGAGACTACTTTAAAAAGTATTGAGAATCAAACTTGGCGATATTTTGAGGTTATTATTGTTAATGATGGTTCTAGGGACAATACTTCTGCTGTTTTTGAAAACTTTACTCAAAATAATAATTTGGAAAATAATTATTATTTTATTAATCAAGAAAACAAAGGAGCTCCATCAGCTAGAAATAAAGGTTGGCAAAAATCAAAAGGAGATTTTTTATTTTTTTGTGATGCTGACTCTATTCTAAAACCAGATATTTTAGAAAAAATGATTAAAACCTTAGAGAGTAATAAAGAGGCTTCCTACGCCTACTCTTCCTTTTATTGGGGGAGTAAATTATTTAAATTATGGCCCTTTGATGCTGAAAAATTAAAAAAAATGCCCTATATTCACACCATGTCGCTTATTCGCCGATCCGATTTTCCCACAACGGGCTGGGATGAAAATATTAAAAAATTGCAGGACTGGGATTTGTGGCTAACAATGTTAGAGCAGGGTAAAACGGGGATATTTATTGATGAGGTTTTATTTAAGGTTCAGCCAGTTGGTAGTATTAGTTCTTGGTTGCCATCCTTTTTTTATAAGGTTTTTCCGTTTCTGCCAAAAGTCAAGGAGTATAGAAAGGCCGTTGAAATAATCAAGAAGAAACATAATTTAATATGATTAATTTTAATTCCATTTTTAAACAAAGAAAAATAATTTTACTAGTTTTAGCCTCACTTATTGTGGTGGAATTTTTTTCTTTTTTATCTTATTATTTTTCCATCTTAAACTTGATTATTTTTTCTATTATTGTTTTGTTGTTCTTGGTTTTAGCAGTTTATAAGATAGAGTGGTCCTTTTATATTCTCTTAGCTGAACTTTTTAGTAATTCCATGGGCTATGCTTTTTACTTGGAGAGTGGTGGATTTAAATTATCTCTGCGCATTGCTTTGTGGTTAGTAATAATTGCAGTCTGGTTGGCTAAGTTTTTATTAGAAATATTTAAAAATAAAAAAGAGGTTTGGTTTAAATATAAAAAAATTCCATATTTTAAAAATTGGATTTATTTATTTTTCTTTATAGCTTTAGGTCTGGTTATAGGAATAATAAAAAATGGCTTTAGCGATGCCTTTTTTGATTTTAATGCTTGGCTTTATTTTGCGCTGATTTTTCCTTTATGGCATATTGTCTCGGGTAATGATAAAGATATTTTTATAAAAAATGTTGTAAGTATTTTTTTAGGGGCTATCTTGTTTTTAATTTTTAAGTCATTTTTATTTTTATTTTTATTTTCTCATAACTTAGAGCCATTGATAGCTGATTTGTATTATTGGACCAGAAGATATTATCTGGGAGAAATAACAGCCATGGGCGGTGGTTTTTATCGAGTTTTTCTGCAATCTCAGATTTATATATTAATAGCTTTTTTAATATCAATTTCAGCTTGGATTTTTACAAAAAATAAAAAGGCCAAAATTTATTTATTAGCCTTTCTTTCTTTATTAAATTTAATTTTAATATTAAGTTTTTCTCGTAGCTTTTGGTTAGCTGGATTTTTAACCCTAATCCTAATGTTTGTTGTTCTTTGGAGCAAGTTTGGTTTTAGAAAGATGTTAAATTCTTTTTTAATAACCTTATTAAGCTTTGTGATTGGATTTTCTTTAGTTTTGGGAATAGTAAAGTTTCCTTGGCCCAATTCTGAAGTTAAATTTAATTTAGACTCTTTATCTGAAAGGGCCAATGTTCGAGCCGAAGAGTCAGCCATATCATCTCGCTGGACGTTATTGGAAATTTTACGCGACGATATATCGGATAATTTTTTGTTAGGCAGGGGATTTGGAGCTAGAGTGGAATATAAATCTAGCGATCCTCGAGTTTTAGAGCAAACAGCCGATGGTGTTTATTCGACTTACGCTTTTGAGTGGGGTTGGCTAGACATTTGGTTGAAGCTGGGGATATTAGGGATTTTGTCTTATGGTTTGTTAGTTTATTTGTTTATAAAAGATTTTTGGCAAAAGTTTAAAAGCAAAAATAATTTTATTTATCTAGGTTTGGGTTTAAGTATTTTGTCCTTGGTGGTAGTAAATTTTTTTACACCCTATTT